>Ga0209019_1000703_pt1 | contig 16977 bp, 16 predicted proteins | sample METZYME_3_300m_FD_187549 | JGI IMG/M metagenome (GOLD analysis project Ga0209019, IMG submission 187549) | Marine microbial communities from oxygen minimum zone in mesopelagic equatorial Pacific - METZYME_3_300m (SPAdes) (version 2) | ecosystem: Environmental > Aquatic > Marine > Oceanic... | reverse complement strand
GTCTCCCGCCCGGCCTGGTAGTCAGCGTGCATGGAGTTTTGGAAATCGGGCAGACTGTCGATGTACTTCAGGGATTTTTGGACCAGATCGTCTGCCAGGTTGATTCCCTTGGCCAGACCCACCGCCAAAGCCTCTTCCATAGCGTCGCAGAACATCTTCCGGGCATCAGGAAATTGGAGCAATTCTTTGGGCCGTGTTTGAGCGGCGCTCGTGACGCCTGCTAAGGCGCTGAGAACGATGAATTTTTCCCAAAGCACCCGCAATGGGTCGAGGGAAATCTCCGTTTCTATACCAGCTTCCCGGAACACTTTTCGGATATCCAAGGCGCGGAGGCTTTCCGTGTTCTCCACTTCGCCAAAGGATATTTGGGCCTGAACATTCTCGGCGATCACGCCCGGTGAGATGATGTGCGAAGACGCCCAGTACGCTCCCGGCAGGATGTTGGAGGGCCCCAGCACCGCGCCCAGTTGCTCGTGGCTTTCCACCCCGTTCTGTAGGGTGATCACCGAGGTCTCGTGGCCCATCAACGGTTTGAGAGTTGTGATCACATGCCGGTTGTGAAAGGCCTTGACGGTGAAGAGCACCAGATCCACCGGTCCAATCTGCGCCGGGTCGTCGGAGGCCTCCACTTCGACCACGAATTCGTCGTCGGGGCGGACCAGTTTCAGCCCGTTGGCCCGGATGGCTTCCAAATGCGGGCCTCGGGCAATGAGCGAAACGCTATTGCCGGCTCTGGCCAATAGTCCGCCAAGGCACCCTCCAACGCCACCCGCGCCCATGATAGCTATTCGCATAGGTCTCCCGGACCGAAGCATTTCACTACGTAACGGTACAGCATCTGTCTAGCGGCTTTCCGAATAACCGTTTATATGAGGGAGCAGAAGAGTGTATAGCATGTCGAATATTGGTGTCGGCACGTTCACTTTACGGCCTATTCGGCCAACCGAACCGACGATAGCTTCCAATTCTAGAGGGCGCCCCGCTTCTAAGTCAGCTTGCATGGATCCGCGGGCTCCCATCGGACGGGCCGCGATGAGGTCCATTGCTCCCTGGACGTCGTCTTGCCCAAATCGGACGCCGAAGGCTGTCCCCACGTCGGCAACTTCTTGGATGCCCGATCTGAACATCGCTGCGCCTTCCGGAAATTCCATAAGGTCTCTGGGGCTCAACCGGGCTGCGCTGGCCATTCCATTCGCCGGTGAGTTATACAGAAGTTTCGACCAGAGGACTTTCGAAATATTATCTGAGAGATCTGCCTCTATGCCCGCATTAGAGAAGGCTTTTTGGATGGCCACCGTCCGTTGGCTCCGGTTGCCGTTGGACTCGCCGAAGGCAACCTTTGGAACGGGAGATACCTGTTTGATAACGCCAGGTGAGAGGATGCTGCTCAGCACGTAAGCCGAGCCGGATAACACCCGGTCAGCGCCGTACACTTGCCCCAATTCGTCAGCGCTTTCCACCCCGTTCTGTATAGTGAGAATGGTGGTGTCGCTCCCGACCAGCGGCTTTATGAAGGGGACCGCTTCCGGATTTTGGTGCCCTTTCACAGAGAAGATGACCAGGTCCGCTGGGCCAGCCTCAGACGGGACGCCCGTGGCCGCAACAGCCACCGTGAAGTTCTCCTCTGGCTGCACTAACTGGAGCCCTTTTTCTTTTATTGCCGCCAGGTGAGCGCCCCGTGCGATCAGCGTGACGTCATTTCCGGCACGGGCCAACATGCCGCCGTAACAACCGCCGATGCCGCCAGCGCCCATGACCGCTATGCGCACAGGTTCCCCATCATTGAGGCCGGCACGTTATATAACCTCGTCTGACTGCATCAGTTTCAGGTCTTCCCGGCTGACGCCGCCGATGGAGCAGAGTATCTCTTCGTTGTTAGCCCCCAATAACGGGGGTTGGATGTTGGGCGTTTCGGCCCCGCCGGCAAACTTGATAGGCGTATTGACCGTTCTGAATATGCCGCCTATGTCGTTGCCGCCGTTGATGAACATCCCCCGAGCTGCCAGGTGGGGGCAGTTGTCAAGATCGGCTGTATCTTGCACGATGCCCATGGAGTAACCGATCTCTATCAGTTGGCCGGTGACTTCAGCCTTTGTCCTCTGCAACGTCCAGCCTTCCAAGGCCGGGACGAAACTATTCATATAGAAATCGCCGCTGACACCCACGCCCAGATATCGCTCATCTTTGATCAGGTCTTCCCGGTCCATCAAACGCCAAAGGTCTTTCCATTTCTCAGGTCCGCCAGCCCCGGCTAACACCACCCATCCGTCCTTGGCTCTCAAGGCCAGTTGAGCGCTCAGCATGTTGCCCCGTTCGCGGCCGGCTGCGGCGCCGGTGGCCTGGTAGAAGGGCATGGTGCTGGTCATGTGGGCGGCCATGCAGTCGTACATCGACATGTCGACGAACGCCCCTTCGCCGGTGCGGTGACGGGCCTCCAGCGCCATCATGATTCCTAGGGCTGTCCAAACTCCAGGCACAGAGTCACCTATGTTGTCGCCCACCATCTGCGGTCCGCCGCCCGGCTCTCCGGTAACAGCCATCCAGCCGCCCATCCCCTGGACGCAGGGGTTGTTGGCGGGCCAACTGGAGTAGGGCCCAGGGGCCGGGCCCTCGGGGTCGCCGTAGCCGGTAAGGCTGGTGTAGATCAGGGCGGGGTTCAGCTCTTTCAAGACGTCGTAACCCAGGCCGAGACGCCGGAGGGCTCCCGGCCCCCAGTTGTCTAGGAGTATGTCCGACTCCTTGACCATCCGCTCGAAGGCCGACTTGCAGCGTGGGTCGCGGAGGTCCAGGGCCACGCTCTTCTTGTTGCGGTTCAGGCCCAGGTAGCGGGCGCTGACGGTGTCGCCGTTTTCGTTTTGTATGAAAGGGCCGTTGCTCCGGCCGCGTTCGCCGATGCCCGGACGCTCGATCTTGATGACCTCGGCGCCCATATCGGCGAGAATCATCGAGCAGAACGGCCCCGCCACGATGTGGGTCACGTCCATGACCCTGATGCCTTCAAGAGGGAGAGATGGGGTGGACATGGCTTAGACATCCGCCTCGAATTCTTTGAAATCGAGACCCAGACCCTGCGCCCCGAAGCGCTTACCGTTCTGAACGTATCTGGCGGTGGGGTCTTTCAGACGCTCGGCCTGTTTCTCGGAGAGGGGCCGGATCTGGCCGGGGACGCCGATGACCAGAGAGTTTGTCGGCACTTTCCCGCGCACGACGGCGCCCGCGCCAATGAACACATGGTGGCCGACGTCGGTGTCTTCCAGGAGAACGGCATTGACTCCAATCAAGACGTTGCTGCCGACCTTGCCGCCATGAACCACTGCTCCGTGGGTCATAAGAACATTGTCGCCCAGCTCCAGGTGGTCGTCCGTGTGGAGCACGGCGTTGTCCTGGATAGAGCAATTCTTGCCGATGATGATGTCGCCGTAGTCGGCACGAATCACCGCGCCGGGCCAGATGCTGGAGCCCTCCCCGATGACCACGTCGCCAACGATGTAGGCTGCTTCACTAACGAATGCAGACGGGTGTATCCGGGGCCTTTTTCCATCTAATGGGCGGATCAAGATGTTCCTCCAACGAATGCAGACGGGTTTGTCCGACGGCGTTCCCGGCCGACTGTGCGGAAAAGAGGGTTTTTCTGGGGCGGAAGATCGAGACGGGAGCTGGGGTAAGGATACACTCCTACGCCGAGACTCGCCACTTTTCATGCCTGAGAGGCCATTTTTCGAGTATGAAGGCTAAAGCCCCGAGAGGAGGTCCATCAGCCATTCGGATCCGGCGGAGCAGGTGTAGGCAATAGCTAGCCATTTGAAAAGCTTCCCGCTCCATACCACGGCCAAGAAACCCATTACCGGATAACGAAGAGACCCGGCAGCGATACCCACGATGTCAAAGATTGGATTGGGTACCAACGACACCACCAATAGTAGTAACCAGTTCCTGCGCCGCATCCATCGCTCAAACCGCTGGTACATCCGACTCCGGCTCAGTACGTCGCGGTTGGTATAGCCCAGGTAGTAGCCGCTAAGTTCCCCTACAGATTCAGAAGTTGCTGCAATCACGCTGACCAAGAAAGGGCTGAGCTTAGTGGCCGTTAAACAGGCCGTCGCCAGGGCTGGGACAGGGATCAGCAGGCCGGCGCTGGCGACCAGAGAACTCAGGGCCACTGCACCGTAGCCCACGTGAGTCGCTCCAAAGTAGTCCCGGTATAACAATCCGATCGCGATGGCGGCGATAACGATGACCATGACGCCCAGCCGGATCGTATTCTGACGTTTGATCCAGTCGATCCTAGTTGAAAAAGCGGCCGCCTGGGAGATGTAGCGCATCAAGATGCTTGCTGGCCCGGCTGAGGGTTCTCTCCATCTAGGAAATAAATCAACAGCGTATTAAAAACTAACGGTTTCTCCATCTGGGGCCAGTGGCCGCACTCTGGTATGACCTGGACGATGCTATGGGGCAGTTCTCGGCGGACATCCTCGGTGTGCCTCACAGGAATGATCTTGTCCTCGGCGCCCCAGATGGTCATCAAAGGCACTTCAGAACCCTTCAGCCGCTCGAGGATATACCCGTCTTTGCGCACTCCCCGCAGGGTGATGCTGGAGCGAATGGAACGCAGCACGGCGGTCCGCGCACCGGGGAGCTGATCCATGCGGTTCATCTCTGGGAGCAGTTCTTCCAAGATGTCCGGCGGGCAGTGGAACAGGCATTTGGTGATCCCCACCTTCTCGTTGACCAAGGGCTGGTACGCGATGTTGCCCAATACCGGAATCGATATGACCCTGTCCAGCCAGGTCACTCTCTGGCCAAACCCGCCCGAACCGACCAGCACCATCTTTTCGACCATCTCTGGGTGCACCAATGCGAACAATCCGGATATCAATCCCCCAGTTGAGCTGCCCACCAAGGAGAATCTTTCGATGCCCAGGCTTTGGCTGAAGTCATAGACGAATTCGGCCGCCGAGTTCGGGTCGTATTCCAGGTGGTCTGGCTTGTCGGAGTCGCCGAATCCGGGTAGATCCGGAGCAATCACCCGGTACCCGGCGTCGGCCAGGGCGTCGATATTGCAATACCAGCTTAGGAGCGAATCGGCCAGGCCATGGAGCAGCAACACCAAGGGACCTTCTCCGGCCTCAACATAGCGGACCTTCAACCCCCAGACGTTGATTCTTTTGTATTCCGCTCGCTGCATCGGCTCCCGGCCCTAATAGGGCTTAGGTTCATGAAAATCAAGGTATTGTCCACGCCTCTCACCCTGGGTTTAGCAAAAGCTACCTGCATCCAAACGAGCGTGCGCCCCAAGCTTCGACGTAGTCTTAAGTCACGACCCCGCCGGACCTACCCTCCCCCTTGCGGGGTGAAGGTAGGTCCGGCGGGGCAGGCTCCGATCTAGTTGGTGGACGGCACTTTCTCGACCGGCTCGCTCTCCGCGGTTTCCGGCTTACCGGGAGCGACTTTGGTTAATGCCAGTGCGTCCGTCGCGGCGTCCACCAAGATGTGGTCGCCCGAGTTGAACTCCCCGGACAGGATCCCCTTGGACAAGGGGTTCTCCAAGAAACGGGTCACCGCGCGGCGCAGTGGCCTGGCGCCATAGACCGGGTCGTAGCCTTCCTGGCCCAGCCAAAGGTTCGCGTCGGCGGTCAGTTCAAAGGTGATACCCCGCTCCGCAAGGCGTCCCTGAACGTCTTTGATCATCAGTCCCACGACCCGGACGATCTGCTCTTGGGTCAGCGGACGAAAGATTATGGTCTCGTCGATCCGGTTGAGGAACTCCGGCCGGAAGGTCTCCTTTAGAGCGGCGTTGACCGACTCCTTGAGCTTCTGATCGTCGTCCTGACCGTCCTTGTCATCGGTGCGAAACCCGAAAGCCCGCTGTCCAAGGCCGGAGGTGCCCAGGTTACTGGTCATTATAATGACGGTATTCCGGAAGTCCACGGTTCTGCCGTGGCCGTCAGTTAACCGCCCGTCCTCCAGGACCTGGAGCAGGATATTAAAGACGTCGGGATGGGCCTTCTCGATCTCGTCGAAAAGCACCACCCGGTAGGGCCGGCGGCGCACCGCCTCGGTGAGTTGCCCACCCTCATCGTAGCCCACGTAGCCCGGAGGAGCGCCGATGAGCCGCGCAACAGAGTGCTTCTCCATGTATTCAGACATGTCGATACGCACCATATTGGACTCGTCGTCGAACATGAACTGGGCCAGCGATTTGGCCAGCTCGGTCTTGCCCACGCCCGTGGGGCCCAGGAAGATGAAGCTGCCGATTGGGCGCCGCGGGTCGCTCAGTCCGGAGCGGGAACGGCGGATGGCCTCGGCCACCGCCTCCACCGCCTCTTCCTGGCCGATGAGCCGTTTGTGGAGGTTTTCCTCCATGTGCACCAGCCGCTCACCCTCGCCCTCCAACAGGCGCCCGGTAGGTATGCCGGTCCACTTGGAGACCAGATCCGCGATGTCAAACTCGCCCACCACCATGTCTGTGCGCCGGTCTTTCATCAGAGTTTGCCGCTCCGATTCGTACTCCTCTGCCAGGCGCAGACGCTCGACCCTGATCTCGGCTGCCCGCTCGTACTCGTGGCGCTGGGCGGAAGCCTCCTCTTGGTCCAGCAATTGCGCGATGCGCTCTTCCATGTTCTTGACGTCGGCGGGCAGGCTTTCGGCGTCGATTCGCAGCTTGCTGGCAGCCTCATCGATGAAATCCACCGCTTTGTCTGGCAACTGACGTCCCGTGACATATCGGTCACTAAGATGGGCGGCCGCCATCAGGGCAGCGTCGTCGATGTCCACCTTGTGATGGGCCTCGTACCTGGGCCGCAGAATGCGCAGGATTTCCACCGTCTCTTCCACGGTAGGCTCATCCAAATGCACGGGCTGGAATCGGCGCTCCAACGCGGTGTCTTTCTCGATGTATTTCCGATATTCGTCAAGGGTGGTCGCGCCGATGCATTGCAGCTCTCCTCTGGCTAGGGCAGGCTTCAGCATGTTGCTGGCGTCAATGCCGCCCTCAGAAGCGCCGGCGCCAACCATGGTGTGTATCTCGTCTAGGAACAGGATCACTTCGCGATGGGCCTGTTTGACCTCGTCCATCACTGACTTTAGCCGTTCTTCGAACTCGCCTCGAAACTTAGAACCGGCCACCAGCGCTCCCATGTCCAGGGCCAGCACGCGGCGGCCTTTAAGCGAGTCAGCTACGTCTCCTGCGACGATGCGGGCGGCCAGACCCTCGACGATGGCCGTCTTGCCCACACCGGCTTCACCAATGATCACCGGGTTGTTCTTCTTCCGCCGGGTCAGTGTCTGCATCACCTGGCGTATCTCTTCGTCTCGTCCCACCACTGGATCCAGTTTGCCCTGGCGTACCAGATGAGTCAGGTCGATGCTGTACTTGTCCAACGATCGGTAGTGGCTCTCGGCCCTGGGGTCGTCCACGCGGTGGCTGCCCCGGATTTCCACCAGCGCCTGGTAGACTCGCTCTTGGTCGATCCCGTGATCCTTTAATATCTGGGCCGCGTCTCCCTGGGACTCCATGACAGCGGCGATGAACAGGTGTTCTGCGCCGATGAAGTCGTCCTTAAGCCGGTCGGCTTCATTCTTGGCGTCCTCCAGCAGCCGGGAGGCCCGAGGGGTGGCGTAGATTTGGGTAGCGTTGTCGGCCACCTTGGGAGAGGACTCTAGGGTCCGGTCCAACTCCGACTTGATCCGGTCGACGTCAACATCCATCTCTAGTAGCATCTCCACCGGGAGGCTCTTTTCCAGCTCCAAGAGGGCCAGCAGGATGTGCTCCACGTCCCACTGGCTATGGCTATATCTTCGGACCAACTCCTGAGAGTTGTGTAGCACTTCCTGAGCTTGTTCCGTGAATTGGTCTGGTCTTAATACCATGATGGTTTCTCCTAGGGGCCCTATTCCAAGGGGGCCGCGCACTCCTGCGTTTACTTAGAGACGTTGGAAACTGGAGGCTGTGCCCTGTCCTTGCCGCTGTTCCGGGCCCGGTGTTAGCTCCTGTCTCTGCAGGACTTTCACGGTCTCGACTAACTGATTGACTTCCCCTTCAAGTTCTTCGATGCGGTTTATGAGTTTTAGGGCAACTTCAGCGCCAGCAAGGTTCAGCCCCATGTCCTCGGTCAAAGCCTTGAGGCGGCGCAGACGGTCGATGTCGGCCATGGAGTAGAGGCGCTGGCGGCCACCGGTGCGGGACGGCCAGATCAGGCCCACGCGCTCGTAGTGCCGGAGGGTTTGGGCATGTACACCGACGATGCGTGCAGCGACGCTGATCACGAAACACGGTTCGTCATGAAATTGATTATCTGTACTCATAATTACTCCTCATCCTTCCCTTCATCATCTACAACCTCGTTCTCACCGGCGTCTTCAGGCTCCGGCCTGGCCATGCGCTTGTCCCGCAACATCTGGAACAGGTCTATCTCCTCTTCTGTGAACTCGGAGGGAAGTTTGACTTTCAGGGTCGCGAATAAGTCGCCGCGGTGGTCGACGTCGCCCCGAGGGTTATTTGCCGAATTGTTGAGTGCCGGCATGCCCTGTCCCGCCAGCCGGAACCGGCTGCCGTTCTGGGTCCCCTTGGGGATGGTTAATGCCAACCAACCGGTCAGGGTAGGCACGGTCAGCTCGCCGCCCAAGACGGCGTCGTCTAGGGGCGCTTCCACCTCAACGTAGAGGTCTTTCCTCTGACGGCGAAACTTGGCGTGGTCTTTGACCGATACCACCAGGTAGAAATCAGAGCCGCGGCTGGCCTTTGATGAGATGTGCACCTTGGAGCCGTTGTCGACCCCCGGTGGGATCGTGACCTCTAGGCGGCGGCCATCCTGCATCCGGAGGCGGCGGGAAGCGCCCTGGAAAGCTTCTTCCAGGGTGATGCTTACCGGATATTCAGAGGGCGGAGGCTTAACATCGTGACCGCCCATACCGCCGAACAGGTCTTCGAAGTTGAAGCCCCGGACCCCTCCACCCATGTCACCCATATTGGAATAGGAAAATCCGCCACGGCGGCCGGACTGCCCGAACTGATCCGCCCGTTTCCAGTCGTCACCGTACCGGTCGTATTTGCGCCGTGATTCGGCGTCGGACAGCACGGTGTAGGCCTCGTTGATCTCCTTGAATTTCTCTTCCGAAGCCGGGTCGCTGTCGTTGACGTCGGGGTGATGTTTGCGCGCCAGTTTTCTAAACGCGCTCCGGATATCCTTCTCAGTGGCGCCCCGGGCCACGCCTAATGTGGCGTAATAATCAGCCATCAAATTAACCGCAACTCACGGTTTCGTTTATTCTTAGCCATTTGTATTATAATATCAATGATATGAAGCGTCAACATAACTGTAATTTATATAAGATCTAACCTAAAACCAATATATCAAAAACTTATCATTATTGACTCAACTATGGAAAATATTATTTGTTAAATAAACATTGGGACAGAGAGTCCTGCCCTAATATTTGGTAGGAGACTGATAATGGCATTGACACGTTGGGACCCATTCCGTGAGAGGAGGCGGGCGCGCCGTCTGGCGTCGGCGTGCCGCCTGGTGCACCGCCGGCGAGCGCCGTGACAAGTCCACCTCGTCGGACATCGTCCGTGACGGCGACAATGTTAGCGTATGGATTGGATTCAATCTCCCTTCCTCCGACATGAACCTGAAGAACTTCCTCAGAGCGAGTTGTACTTCATAGATAGTCTTAGGAGAGACCCTGGCCCTGAGAGAGTCCAGGTACTGTCTGACATGGTTTGGGGAAATATCGTCAGGGGGAATAGCCGAAATATGCTCTAAGAATTTCTTAGTGTCTGATGTGTAGTGCTTTATCGTTTGGGCCTTCAGATCATCGACTTGCAACGATAGTTTGAAGCTTTGAATCAATTCCGGGTAACCGTCTGCTTTAAACAACAAAAACCCTCCTATTTAGGAGGGGCAAAGGAAAATACTCAGGAATAATCCAGGCTTGAGTTGGCTCCCCGAGTAGGATTCGAACCTACGACCTAGCGGTTAACAGCCGCCCGCTCTACCGCTGAGCTATCGGGGAACGGTAAATACTGGGGTTGGAGCCGTGGTAGTTAGCCTAGCAGATTGTAGCACCTAGGCGGGCAACGCTCAATAAGAAACCATCGATATTGTTCCGTGGTGCTATGCGCTCTTTACCCCTGGTTACCTTCTTTGGTTCCGTCCCACCTGTTGTATCATGGATGCAACATCCTACCGGCCCAGTAGGCCCAAGGAGCTCTTTTCCCATGGCGTCTTTTGATGTGGTGTCCAGGACAGACCTCGCGGAAGTAGACAACGCCTTGAATGGAGTCGCGCGAGAGATCAAGCAGCGGTTCGACCTGGCGAATACCAAGTGTGCCGTCGTCCGGTCCGACGATACCCTGACTCTGACCGCCGACGACAACATGAAGATGACGCAGGTCGAGGAACTTTTGAAAAAATACTTGGCCATGCGCAAGGTAGAACTGGGGGCGTTGGATTTCGGAGAGCCCCAGAATGCGGCCGGCAGCAGCCTGCGAGAGACGGTTTCCATCAAACAGGGGATCGACAGCGACCTGGGCCGCAAGATTAGCAAGGAAGTTAAGTCAGCCAAGATGAAAGTCCAACTGGCTATTCAGGGCAACGAGCTCCGGGTCACCGCCAAGAAGCGGGACGACCTGCAAGAGGTCATTGCCTTCATCAAAGATATGAAGAACAGCCAACCGCTGCAGTTTGTGAACTACCGGGACTAAATCAGGCTGTGAAGTTCGGCATAACCTCTTTGGCGAAGAGGTCCAGCGAGTTCAACACCTTCTGGTGATCGATGCCTCCAAAATTGATGAAGAAGATGATTTTGTCCACGCCTGATTTTTCGAGGTCCTGGATCCGTGATGTTAGGTCATCTGGTGTACCAAATAGGATTACATTCTCGTACATCTCGTCGTAGTTGAAGGTAACGTCCCGGGCGAACCTTCCCCGGTAGGCCCTGTATTCCTCGGGCAGTAATTCCACATTGTTGTCCCGGGGCGCGCCTACTTCTTGCCCAGTTTGTTTGAACCACATGAAGGGGCCTTCTGTGTCCTGGCGAGATTGGGGCAGGCTGGGGGCAGTGTACATGGCGCGCGCTACCACCACCCGCTCAGGGCCGTACTCATGGCCCGAATCAGCGAGGGCCCCTTTGTAGAATTGGATCTGCTCCGCCACCTGCGCGAAGGTTTCTCCCTGCCCGATCATGAGATTCCAGTCGTTGCGGGCGACGCGGTTGACGCTGGCCCCGCTGGAGGCGGCGACGAAGATAGGCGGATGGGGCAATTGTACTGGCTTGGGCTGCACCGTCATATCGTTAAACCGCCAGAACTCCCCGGCGTGGTCGAAGGGCTCGGTGGATGTCCAGGCCTTGGTCAGGACATCCATAGTCTCCTCGAACCGGCGACTTGCCTCCTCCATGGGGATGTTCAGTTTGTGGAATTCACCCCACTGGAAGCCTCGGCCCGCGCCAAAGTCCAACCGCCCGTCGCTGATTAGGTCCACCGTCGCCACTTCCTCAGCCAGTTGGATGGGATTGTGGAAGGGCAGGACCGTGACGCCGGTGCCCAGTCGGATTATCTCAGTGACACCCGCCAGATAGGCCAGCAGAGACAGGGTTGCCGAAACGATCCCATGACGGGAGAAGTGATGCTCGGTGATCCACACTGAATCGAATCCAAGCCGTTCTGCGTGTCGCACCTGGGCTAGCGCCTCTTTGTAATACCTGACTTGTTGTTTGGGGTCCGGTAGCTGAATCGAGTGGAATAAACCGAATTTCATATCACTTCCATTAGGGCGAAGTAGGCTGATCGGGCCCAAGGCCGCGGCCAGTCTAACCAAGAATGCAAGTTTGTGGTAGTGCCGTCTGCAGGACAATAAGGGCGATGGGTACTTGCTCAGAATGGGCGGACTAGCAGCTTTTATTCCACCGGCGTAGTTGACCAGTTGATGCTGGCGTAGGTCCAGCTAATCTTGAAGGTTTGGTTGCCGTGGTTGGCGATGCTGTGGTGGGCGCCAGGGGAGATGAAGGCGGCGTCGTTGGGGCGGACGATGTGTTCTTCGCCGTTGATGACCATCAATCCCTCGCCCTCAATGGCGATGACCGATTCTTCGGCATCGTGGTAGTGGGTGGGCGCCGATGCCCCTACCTTGAACTCGGCGACGCCACTGGAAATCAAAGTGGCGCCTGTGTCCCCATCGACCAGGCTGGTCAAGACCACTCCGGGACGGTTGCTCTGATGTTCGACACTGTCGAAAGGCACGAATTTGGCTTTGGGCATGCTCTTTCTCCTACGGTTTGCTGAGGTCCCAGCCCGGCAGCGCCATGTAGCCTTCAATGGGGACCTGTGTTTTCGTTGTCAGGCCTTGGGCCAGCTTAATCCGCTGGATGTTGTAGAGGTGGGTGATGTGCTCGAAGTACCGGTGGCGGAATATCGTCTCTAGGGTATACCAAACTTTGGCGGGAACGTCAGTGTCGCGCCTCAAACCGGTATGGACGTTGTAAAACCAAGGCCATTCCCCGGCGTCGGTGTAGTCGAATTCTTTGGTGCGCAGCGACCCCACAGTCTCGTTGGAGAGTATCAGCTGCCCCAACCCCAGGCCTTGGTGGAGCTTCTCCAAGATCAAGTCAACGTCCCAATACAAGTCCTCGTCCAGCCTGCGGTCGTACTTGGACAGAGTCATCGCCTTGGTCTCATGTTGGCTGGGCGCGTTCGTCGGAGCGCCGCCGGGGAACATCTGGAGACCCCACCGCTGCCAGAACCACCGGAAGTTCCCCGACGCGATGTGGCTCAGGTGACGGCGGATGCTCCATTGGGCCCATCCCCATTTGTCCGATTCGAAATCTAGTTGGTCTTCGCTTAGCCCAGCCACCTCAGCTGCGGCCATCCGGTAGAGCTCAGACTCGAACTGAGGGAAAAGCAGCACCGCCGAAGAGGCGTCTGGTACTTGATCTGATGCCATTCCGGCTTGCTAAATCCCCTGCCAGTAGCGCCGCTCTCCACCCCGGACAAATCGGCCAAAGCCGGGATCGGGGAAGTGGCCGGCCGAGACCAAAGTGCCCTCGGCTTCCAGCATGTCGATGACCGAATGCCGTGTGGCACGGGCCATCTCGGGGATGATGTCGAACTCAGGGCACCAATCGGTGTGGTGAGCCTGGATGGGGCTGTGGGCTACGTCGCCCAGGATGAACGCGTGCTCGCCGTTGGATGTTACGCAGATGGAACTGTGGCCGGGGGTGTGGCCCGGCGTTGGGTAGGTGGTGAGTTCTGGAGTGATCTCATGCTCGCCGTCAAAGAGGTCCATTACGCCGTTCTCTTTGAGCGGGAGGACCTGGGGCACGACATAATCCACCGTGTTGATATTCTCAGGCTTGGTCCAGTAGTCCCAGTCGTTCTGGGGAACTAGGAAGCGGGCGTTGGGGAAGTTGGGCTTGCCGTCGCTGTAGTTCCAGCCGACGTGGTCCGGATGGACATGGGTGAAGACCACGATGTCTACCGCATCTCGGTCGACGCCCTTCTCTTTCATGTCGTTCAGCAGGTAGCAGCCATCGCCCTGCATCCCCGTATCCACAATGATCAACTTGCCTGAGGAGCGGATTGCCAATGATCCCCAGCGGTGTTTGGCGTTCTCATGGTCGGCCATCAACTCGGGGTATTCGTTCCATTCCTCCATGGTGGTATTAGGAAAGGCCACGAAGGGCGACCTGATGGGCAAATTGTCATTAAGGGAGATTAGTTCGACATTACCGACGTTCACTACATGTTTGGGCATTTTTCCTTGGTCCTAAAGTTCGAAGGTCTTTTTGAAAATGCTCGGAGAACCTGGGCCGTGAGTGATCAGGGCGCGCATGTCGGCGTTCTTGGGGTCGATCTCCAGTTGGGCCGCCCATTCGGTCGTCTGGGAGACGTTCTCGTTCTCAAACTCATAGACCACCGAGTACATTGGGTCTTCGCCGCGCACGGTCTTAAACCGCCGGCCCCGGATCACGCCCGTCACCTTCTCAAAATTGGGCACGAAAGTCGAGTTGTACCATTGGTTCCACTCGTCCGTCCGTTCGACTGGGATATTCATGCGGCCTACCTGCAGGACTGGGGCCATGCTGCTGCCCGCCAAGTCACTGGAGACCGAATCGGGAAAGATCATCTCGTAAAGCGGATTGAAGAAGTTTTGGCCGATGATGGTCGGTCCCATGGTCTCGCTCCACCTGGACTTGGTGCGCTTGGTGAAGCCGTCGCCAAGCACCGCGGCGGGGCTTTCCAACTCGTAACAGGCCAGGTGCTTGGGCCCACCTTTCACAGCCTCGTAGCGGGCGGCGCTCAACACGCCGGGAACGGCCAATATCTCAGCGATGTGCTCTTCATTGTACCAACGGTTGAATTCGTCTTCCCGGTCTGAGGGAACGTCGCACCAGACCATCAACAGTCCGGTCCCTTTCTTGGCGGGCATTATCTTCTCCATGAGTCACTAGTGGTGATGCAGCAAACACTATATCTCAGGTTTGCGCAACGGGAAACAAGGGGCGGCCATGTGGCGTAGTATTAAGCGTCGTCCAGCCCAGCCGCCTACGAGGGATCCAACTATAGCGACTCCAACAGTAAATCCTCCCAACACCGGCCGACGCATCTTCTACGGTTGGTTCATCGTCGGTACGGCCGGCTTGGTGGTCTTTAGCAGTGGGCCCGGCCAGTCCTATGTCTTTTCAATTTTTATCGATTCCATTATTGAGGACACAGGCCTGTCCCGCCCCGGTATTTCAGCTCTGTACATGGCTAGCACCGCCATGAGCGCCGTGCTGGTGGCTATCGTAAGCCGGCTGGCCGACCACTATGGGCCGCGGGCCATGCTGGTAGCCGTGGGGCTGGGTTTTGGCGTGGCCTGCTTCGGTATGGCGACGGCCACCAACATCGTGTTGTTTTACATCGCCTTCGCCAGTCTGCGGGCCCTGGGGCAAGGCTCACTGAACATCAACTCCATCCTGCTGGTCAACCAATGGTTCGTCTCGAGGAGGGGCCGGGCCATTGCCATGATGGGCCTGGGGGCCGTGTTGTCCAGCGCCATCTTCCCGCCCTTCGCCAGGTACCTGATCGTCAATATCGGTTGGCGCGAGGCCTATGGTGTCATAGGGGTCATGGCCATCTTGTTGATCATCCCGGTGACCCTTTTGGTGGTCAGAAACCGACCCGAGGACATAGGACTGTTCCCCGACGGCAGGCCCGATCCCCCGCTCTCTGAGACCAGACAGGCCCTGTCTGTGGTCCGGAGAGACACCAGGGTCTTCAGTTCCATAAATTTCTGGCTGCTGGCGTTGTCGCTGGGGACGCCAGGCCTGGTCTCCACGGCGCTGGTCTTCCATCAAACATCGATCTTTGAAGAGAAAGGGTTGAGCGCGACGTTGGCCGCCGGGGTTTTCGTGATCTTCTCAGGGTCGTCGGCAGCAAGCTCGCTATTCGCGGGTTTCGTGGTTGACCGCATCGGACCCAAGTCCCTTTACGCGTTCTCCATGGTGTCTTTGCTGGTCGCCTTGGTGCTCGTGGTAGCCGTGGATTCGGTGCTCATGGCCGTGATCTACGTACTGGTGATGGGCGTTGCCGGAGGGGCACACCACATTGTCCAGGGCGTGATCTGGGCCCACTATTACGGCCGTCACGGTCTTGGCCGGGTGCAGGGTTCGGCCATGACCATCAACTTCTGCGCGTCGGCGGTTGGCCCGCTGCCCTTGGCCATACTCCACGACTTGACCGGCTCCTACACGGTGGGCATGTTGGTGATGATGGCACTGCCCGTGCTATCGGTGTTGGCGCTGATCAAGGCGCGGCCCGGCGGCGCTGAACTGGTTATGCAATCGGTGCTCGAAATTCCTCAGCCCTCGTAGGCGTACCTATAGCTAAGGCTGGTTACCCGACCTCTTTCGACGATGATGTAGCCACGGGCGATGGGTTCCCTGGTGAAGAAGCTCTCGAGGCAGTTCTTGATTCCGTCGGAGTGCGCTTCCGGGCTTCCAAGGACGTTCCCGACACGTAGGGCGTCATGGCGTGGTAGGGCATCTTGCGGAAGGAGTGGTTCGCCGGAGCCGGTTGGGGACACCAGACGTCTCCCGCTTAACCCGCCAAGCGACCGGACTCCACGACCTCAATCAGGGCTTTGGTATCCACTTCCGCCCCCGGGCCGTGTTCACTAGGTAGGCTCCATTCTTTACGCTGAAGAGCAGTTCTCGGTCGAAAAAGCCTTCGGTTGCCGGCGTGAGCAGAAAGTTTATGTTGACCACGTCGCTGTTTTTGACGATGGGACGAAGCTTGGAATAGCGTGTGCCCAATATCCGCTCTTCGGTGGTGCTACGCTGCCGGTAGTCGAAATAAGAGGTGTGAGCATCGAAGGGTGAGCCGGGCGGTCACCCTTTGCCCGATGCGTCCCATCCCGGCGATACCGAATTTTGAACCCCGCCTAGGCGCGATTGCCCGCGTAACGGGAGATGTGTAGAATGCGCCCAGCACCAGAGCCCAATCCCCGGCGACATTCGGCGGCTAGAGAGGAGCCTGAAACATGGACCTAGGACTGAAGGACAAGCGTGCATTTGTGGGCGGCGGCAGCCGTGGCATTGGCAAGGCCATCGCCCTAGAATTGGCTAGAGAGGGCTGTGATGTAGTGATTGCGTCCCGGACACAGTCGGCGTTGGATGCGGCGGCTAAGGAGATCGAGGATATCACTGATCGAAAGATCATCCCAATGTCCCTAGACGTCACTTCCCGCGAAGATGTAGACCGTGCCATGGCCGAAGCTGCCAGCCAATTGGGCGGCCTAGATATCCTGGTTAATAGCGCCTCGCTGCCCGGTGGGTCTCCCGGAGCGATCGGACCCATCGACACGGTCGTAGACGACGAGCTGTTGGGAGATTTCGACGTCAAATACGTCGGCGCATTGCGCTGCGCTCGGGCGGCTCTTCCCTTTTTGAAGGAACAGCCTTGGGGTCGAATCATCAACATCAGCGGCGGCAACG
>Ga0209019_1000698_pt1 | contig 17047 bp, 14 predicted proteins | sample METZYME_3_300m_FD_187549 | JGI IMG/M metagenome (GOLD analysis project Ga0209019, IMG submission 187549) | Marine microbial communities from oxygen minimum zone in mesopelagic equatorial Pacific - METZYME_3_300m (SPAdes) (version 2) | ecosystem: Environmental > Aquatic > Marine > Oceanic... | reverse complement strand
GAAGTCCCGGCCGGTGAGCGTCAGGTTCGGACTGTACGCCGGGTCTGCGTCGAGCAGGTCGCCCCAACGGTCCCGCATCACTGCTGCCTCACCTGCCAGGCGCTCCTTACGCGCCGGGTCGTCGTCGAACCCCCGTGAAACCGACTCGTGGTGGACCAGGCGCGCATGCGGGGTAAACACCACCCGCAGGCCGGATCTGCGCGCCTTCAGGCAGAGGTCCACGTCGTTGTAGGCCACGGCAAGGTGTTCCTCGTCCAAGCCGTCCAGACGCTCGAAGATGGTCGCCTCCACGGCTAGGCAGGCGCCAGTTACCGCGGCCACCTCATGGGCTACCCGTAACCGTCCGAAATAGCCTGAGTGGTCGCTCGGGAGGTGTTTGTGTCCGTGGCCCATCAGCCCGGTTACCCTCGGGTGCACCCCGGCGTGCTGGACGGTTTCGTCGCCGAAGAGGAGCATCGCGCCGGCGACCCCCACCTCCTCACGGGACACCTGGGCGACCAGTTCGGATAGCCATTCGGGTTGGATCACCTCGGTGTCGTTGTTGAGAAGAACCAGCACCTCGCCAGTGGCTGCCGCAGCGGCCCGGTTAATCATTGCCGCGAAGTTAAACGACCCTGAAAAGGCGATCACCTGCGTGTTTGCTTCCCCGGCCAGGGAGTCGAGGAGCACACGGGCCCGCGCCTCGGTGGTCTCATGGTCGACGACCACCAACTCCAGCTCCGGATAGTCGGTGACCTCCCGGAGGCTTGACAGGCAGCGGTCTAGCATTCGGCCCCGATCCCGGGTCGGGATCAGCACCGAAACCCGCGGCGGTTCAGGGAGCCGATGGACCACCCGCACGGTGGCAGGGACGAGGTGCGACCCATCGCCGGATACCCGTAGCCCGGCCAACACTTGGGGTACGTGCACCACCTGGCCGGTTCCCAGGCGGGCCGTGGCCCGTACCGCCAGTTCGTGGGCGCTTCCCGCCCCACTGGCGTGAGCCTCCCAGAGGTCGGCCCGGTAAGCGGTGAGGATGCTGAAGTAGTCCATGCCAGCTAATAGGTCCGGGTTCCAGTCGGGCTTCATGTGCGGATCCGCGAACTGCCCGTGCGGATCGACGTGGTCGTGGTCGGTGTAGACGACCACTGCCTCGGAACGGTCGGTTACCGCGTCGGCCACCGCGAACAGAGCTGCTTCGTGCAATAGGTCCCCGGGAGCTAGGCAAGCCACCCACTCCCCGGACGGTTTCGGCAATGGGTCTGTGAACACCACCCGGGAGTCACCCACCGTGGTCACCGCCTCGGTCACCGCTGGATCTGGTAGTCCGGCGGCGGTGAGGTACAAAACCCACTCCCCATACCGCTGGGCAGCCAGGCTACGTACCGTGGCTGCGACCAACGACGCGTTGGCCCCGGCAACCGGTACCAGCACAGTGAACGTCGGTCGGTAGGGAAGGGCGGCGACTAGATCGTCGATCCGGACTCGTGCGGCGTCGTCGACCTCCACCCATTGTCGTCGCCAGTCGGCATAGTCCACCGCGGACGCTCGATCGTTGAGGCGTCCGAGGAAGGAACCCGTGCGGCGGGCCAGAGCGGGTAGGTCCCCCGAGCGGAGTAGCCGCCACGCGGTCTTCCACCGACGGCCCGGCCACCTGTTCACTGCCATTGCTGCTATTCGATGACCGCCAGGATGTCGCCGGCGCCCACCGCACTACCCGATGACACACGCACCTCGGCGACGGTCCCCGACTTCTCAGCGGCCACATGGTTTTCCATTTTCATTGCTTCGAGTACACACACTGCCTGGCCAGCCTCGACGGTGTCTCCGGCTGAGATGAGCACTTTGACGATCGTGCCCTGCATGGGGGCTACCACCTCGCCGTTGCCCGACCTTCCGACCGGCCTACCAGCGTTTGACCGGCGCGGTCTTGCTGAGCTGGTGGTGTCCGGCACCCACACGCCCACGGTGAACCGCCGGCCATCCACCTCCACCGTGGTCTCCCGTCGCATCTCAGCACCGGTTCCCTCTTCGCTCGGTGCGTCCCCGGTCGGCTCGATCCCACCGAGGTCGAGCGTGCTCTCGACCCAACGGGTCGAATGTGCACTGGCCTGGAAATCTGGGTGGTTGAGAATGGCTGCCCCTGCTGGAGCGGAGGTAGCCACTCCGGTCACCTGCAGTTCGGATAGGGCCCGAAGGCCCCGGCGGATCGCTACCTCCCGGTCGGCGCCCCACACCACCAGTTTCCCGAGCAGGTTGTCATAGAACTGGCTGACCTCGTCCCCTGCTTCGTAGCCGCAGTCGAACCGCACCCCTAACCCGTCGGGAACCCTTAGCTTGGTGATGCGCCCCGGAGAGGGGAGGAATGCCCCGCCGGCCGGGTCCTCGGCGTTGATCCGCACCTCGATGGCGTGTCCGGAGACGACTATGTCGCTCTGGTCAAAGCCCAGCGGTTCCCCGGATGCCACCCGGAGCTGTTGTTCCACCAGGTCGAGACCGGTGACCATCTCGGTTACAGGGTGTTCCACCTGTAGCCGGGTGTTCATCTCTAGGAAGAAGAACTCGCCGTCCTGGCAAAGGAACTCCACTGTTCCGGCGTTCGTGTACCCGCAACCCACCGCTACTGCCACCGCTGCCTCGCCCATTGCGTTCCTTACTGCATCAGACAGGTCGGGTGCCGGGGCCTCCTCCACAAGTTTTTGGTGGCGCCGTTGAGCCGAGCAGTCACGGTCGCCGAGGTGGACCACGTTCCCGTGGGTGTCGGCCAGCACTTGTACTTCGACATGGCGAGGTGCCTCCAGGTACCGCTCCAGGTACAGGTCGTCACGGCCAAAGGCGGCCATCGATTCCCGTCGGGCCGACTCCACTGCCCTGTCTGCCTCCTCGTCACCCCGAACGACCTTCATGCCCCGGCCCCCGCCCCCGTGTGCCGCCTTGACAACCACTGGCCAGCCGTGCTCGGCTCCAAACGCCCTCACCTGATCGGGACTGCTGATCTGGTCCGGAGAGCCCGGCACAACGGCTACCCCGACCCGTTCGGCAGCCTCCCGAGCCGAGATCTTGTCGCCCATCACCTCGATGGCCTCCGGTGGTGGGCCCACGAAGGTCACCCCCCGCTCGGTCACTGCTCGAACGAAGTCCGCGTTCTCGGATAGGAACCCGTAGCCCGGGTGCACTCCGTCGGCTCCTGACCGCTTCACCGCGCCCAGCACCCGGTCGACGTCCAGGTACGACTCGGCGGCCGTTACCCCACCTAGTGAGTAAGCCTCGTCGGCCAGGCGCACGTGCAGAGCGTCGCGGTCCAGGTCCGAGTAGACGGCCACCGACATCACCCCCAGGTCGCGACAGGCCCGGACCACGCGTACAGCGATTTCACCGCGGTTGGCCACCAGAACCTTCAAGAGCACCCCATATGGTTACCCGAATGGCGCCCGAATCCCATGCCGAGCCCGCCGGAGGTCTACCCAACTGGTGGAAGGCCCGACTTTCCGGCACACGGTTCACACTTCTGGAACACGTCGGGGCCACCGGCTCGACCAACTCAGACCTGGTGGCCCGGGTTGGGAGTACCGACGACGGAACGGTCATGGTTACCGACCACCAGACCGCCGGCCGGGGACGCCTTGGCCGCACCTGGGACGCCCCGCCGGGCACCAACCTGCTCGTCTCGACGCTGCTCCGGCCTCACTGGCCGCCCGAGGCTCATCCGTTGGTCACCCCGGCGCTGGCTGTGGCCGTCGTCGACGCTCTCGCCGGGATGGGCGTGCCGACCGCTGTCAAGTGGCCCAACGACCTCGTTGTAGAAGGTGGACCGGCACCCGGCAAGGTGGCCGGGATCCTTGCTGAGTACGTCGTCGGCCCTCCCGAGGCCGTTGTGGTCGGACTAGGGCTCAACCTGGCCTGGCCTACTGCCGAGGACGACGCCCCACCGGAGGCCACGTCCCTGCGGGCCTGCGGCTACACCGTCAGCCGGTGGGACCTGTTGGCGGTGGTCCTTGCCGGATTCGACACTCGGTTGGACGACCTGGCCGCCGCCGCTGGTCCCGAACGCCTGAGAGAAGCCCACCTGGGCCGATCGGCGACAGTGGGCCGGCGGGTGCGGGCCGAAACACCTGTCGGGCCGGTAGAAGGCACCGCTGTGGACATCCGAGTTGATGGCTCCCTGCTGATCCGGCCCGATGGTCTCGCGGCCAACCTCGTCTCGATGGCTGTAGGCGACGTCACCCATTTGACACCTGCCTGACCGGCCCAAACCTATGGGTCGGGGTTGGTGGTCACCAGGTCGGCAAAGGCCGACGCCACGCGGGAAGTGACCGGCCCTGGGGCTTCTGGGAGAACCGTGTCGTCGACCGCAGAGATAGCACCAACCTCTCGGGTCGATGACGTCAGGAACGCCTCGGATGCCCAACCGAATTCATCCGGGTTGACGTCCCGCTCTACTACGTCGGCTAACTCCAAGACCAGGTCACGGGTGATCCCGGCGAGGCAACCCGAAGTGAGAGGTGGGGTGATCAGCACCCCGTCCACCACCAGAAACACGTTGGTTCCTGTGCCTTCGCACAACAGGCCCTGCGTGTTAGCCAGCAGCGCCTCCGAGGCTCCCCGCTGGTGCGCGACCTCCAAAGCCCGCACGTTTTCCGCGTACGAGGTGGTTTTCAGACCGGTGAGCGCACCCCGCTCGTTGCGGGTCCACTCGCAGAGGTGTACCCGCACTGTCTTAGGCCACGCCGTTCCCGGACTGGACGCCACTAGCAGCGTGCCGGGACCGCCGCCCCGGTCTGAGCCTAAGGGGCCTGGCCCGCTAGACCAGGTGATACGCAGCCGTCCGGCTTCCGGGTCGGCGGCCAGCGTCTCAGCCACTGCTGCGCGTACCACCTCATCGTCAGGTTCGGGGAGGCCTAGACCGTTGGCGGACCGCTTGAGACGCTCCAGGTGGCGGGTTAGGGCGAACGGTACCCCGTCGACCACCTTCAAGGTCTCGAACACACCGTCGCCGACAATGACCGCGTGGTCTACCGGTGATACGGCGGCCGTGCCGGCTGTCACGATTCCACCGTCTACCCAGTGCGCCCCGAACGGCGGGGGAGAGGCGACGCCGTCCATGGACGCACCCTAGGGCGCCTCCGGGGGCCGGAGGGGGCGCTGGTAGCGTCGGGCGGCGTGCCGGAGGAACTAGTTGACCAGTCGCGTCGTAGCTGGCCGCAGCGGATCCTCATCGGGTTCAACTTGATGTTCGTGGTCGGCCTGGTAGTGGCTAGCAGTCGACTTGACTCCTTCGAACAGGCGGTGGAGAGCATCGTCCGTATCGAGGTTCCCGCTGGGGTGCTTGCTGACCTGCCCGGCAGCTCCGAGGCCGCCTCGGCGGCCGCTGACCTGGAGGGAGGCGATCGTTCCGATGATCCCGAGACGGCCGAGGTCGACCGGTTCGAACCCCACCCGGCCGGACCGCCCCGCAACGTCTTGCTTATCGGCATCGATAGCGCTGTCGGCCTCGATCCCGACGACCCGGCCGCCCAGCGTGATCGTTCGGCGGCTATTGGCTTGGCCGATACCATCATGCTGGTTCGTCTCGACCCGGCCCTGGCCCGGGCCTCGATCATGTCTTTGCCCCGCGACCTCTATGTCACCATCTACCGGGCGGGCCTACCGGTCAGGCGGGAGAAGCTGGCCTCATCGGTGCTGGTCGGCGGCATGGAACTCGGCGCACCCACCCTCGTCGAGACAGTCACTAACAACTTCGATGTGCCCATCCACAACTTCGTGGTCGTCGACTTCCATGGCTTCGAACAACTGGTCGAAGAGCTCGGCGGAGTGCCCCTCTGGTTCCCCTACCCGGTCCGTGACGTCGGCTCAGGCCTGATGGTCGCCGAGGCTGGATGTACCATGTTCGACGGCCGCGACTCACTGGCCTTTGTCCGCAGCCGCAAGATGGAAGCCTTTGTGGGCGGCCTCTGGCACCGGGTCGGCGTGTGGAACGATCTGGAACGCAACCAGCGCCAACAGGATTTTCTCATCGCTGCCCTCCAGCGGACCATCGCTCGGGGTGCACGCTCCATGATCATCCGCGATGATCTCATCCGGGCCGCCACCGAGACGGTCGTCCTTGACGACCGTCTCACCCTTGGAACCCTCCTCCACCTGGGCCGGGCGTTCTCCGGATTTGAGCCCGAACATCTCCAACGCCACGTCTTGCCCGTGACCGATGCCACCGTTGGCAAGTCCGCGGTGCTGCGTCTCGATGACGGTGCCCGTGACGTCTTCGACGTGTTCCGAGGCGTGACGCTGCGGCCTGAAAAGGTGCCGGTCAAAGTGGTCGATGCCCGTGGCCCAGTCGATGAGGACGTACCCGCTCCCCACCAACTCGAACGGAAGGGGTTCCCGGTTGAGGCCAGTGAGGGCCCGCCGACCAAGCGGACAACCATCCGCGCCACCATCGAGGACTACGACGCTGCGGTCCTCCTCGGTCAGTACGTGGAACCGATGCCCCACTTCGAGTTCACCGACAGTGAGGCCGTGCCACTCCAGCTGACGCTGGGCACCGATTTCGACCTCTTCCTGCTCGTCCCCCGCGATCTCGAAGCCGTTGACACCATGGCACGGGCGGCCCTCCCCATACCCGACGGGTTCGAAGCGGCCTCCCCGCCGGCTCCCGGAGCGACTGCCCGCGCCGAGGACCGACTGCCTAATCCGGTACCCGTGCGAGCCGGGGAGGTCTCACCGATGCAGTTGGTACGCGAGATCGACGGCCGCCCGCCCGACGGGCAGCGGTGCGGCTGACCGGTCACCGATGACTGCCATCCGGGTTGCCTATCTCCTCGAACAGTGCTGGCACCCGGTGCCTGGTGGCACCGCAGTGGCCGCCGTTGGCCTAGCACGGGCACTGGCCGACCGTCCCGACATCGAACTGGTCGGCCTCGCTGCCCGCCACCGTGCCCCGCCGCCTGGGGACCTCCAGCCGACTGTTCCGGTGGTCCACTCGGCTTTGCCTCGCGCTGCCCTCTACGAGGCCTGGCACCGCCTCGGCCGGCCGGTCGTCGACCGGTTAGTCGGCCGGCCCGACTTGGTACACGCCTCCGGTGGTGCCGTTCCGGTAACGGCCGGCCCGTTGGTGGCCACCGTCTACGACCTGTCTTGGCGCCATCGACCTGACTGGGCGACCCGACGGGGTCGGCGCCTCGCTGAATCTTGGCTGAACGATGCTCGCCGAGCCGACCGGGTGGTCTGTCCTTCCGAGGCCACTCGCCGGGACCTAGCCGTCGCCGGGTTCGACGAGAACCGGCTTACTGTGGTGCCCCTAGGGGTCGAACTCTGTGACGTTGACCCGGACCGCCCGGCCGCCCTGCGGTCCGCCCGAGGTCTCGACGGCCCGTTCGTGCTCTGGGTCGGCACCCTCGAACCCCGCAAGAACCTCCCGGTCCTTGTCCAGGCCATGCAGCAGATCCCCGGCGTGCCTCTCGTGGTGGTGGGCCCCACCGGTTGGCGGGCTGACCCGAAGGCCATCCTCGGCCCGCTGGGCGACCTGGCTCACTTTGTCGGCCCGGTCGGCGAAGCTGACAAGCAAGCCTGGTACGCGGCAGCCGACGTGTTTTGCTATCCGAGCCTCCTCGAGGGGTTCGGCTTGCCGGTGGCCGAGGCCATGGCCCGCGGTACGCCGGTAGTGACCGCGGCCGGGACAGCTACCGAGGAGGTGGCGGCCGGCGCGGCGCTGGTCGTGGACCCCACCGATCCGGTGGCCCTCGCCGATGCCATCGCCTCGGTGCTTGCCGACCAGGGCCTGTCGGCCCGGCTTGCTGAGGCCGGTCGCCGGCGGGCCGCCGAGCTGACCTGGTCGAACGCCGCCAGGGCTATGGCCGAGGTCTACCTGGAGGCCCTAGGTCGATGACCGCCAATGTGCATCGAGCGGCTCGTATCGCTGTCAACCTCCTTCACATCGTTCCCGGTGAGGTAGGGGGGAGTGAGGAGTATGCCGTGCGCACCCTGGCGGCCTACGCCCGCCACGGTTCCCCCGACCTGGTTCCGGTGCTCCACGTATTGACCCCGTTTGTGAACGCCCACCGGCCGCTATGTGAGGCTTTCGAGACCGTCGTGTGTCCCCTTGACGGCGGCAACCGGGTCCGGCGGATTCTGGCTGAGTTGACCTGGCTGGCTGCTCGGACTGCAGAGGTGGATGCCGTCCATCACTTGGGTGGCCGCCTTCCCGGGCGGGGCCGACGGCCCGCCGCGGTGACCATTCACGACCTCCAGCCCCTCCTCCGTCCGGAGAACTTTTCCCCCGCTAAACGGGCCTTTATGGCTAGGTCCCTACCTCGCACCGCCCGTCAAGCTGACCTGCTCGTCGCACCCAGTCACGCGGTAGCCGACAAGCTTGCGTCTCGACTGGGGGTGAGTGCCGAGCGGCTGGCTGTTGTGTCCGTGGGCGCCGAGCGGATAGCCGATGGTCCCAACCAACCGACCGGCCCGCCGACCGTGCTGTACCCCTCGGCCACCTATCCCCACAAGAACCACGTGGTCCTTGTCGAGGCTTTCGCCCGGATTGCTGACCGTCACTCTGCTGCTCGGCTGGTCATGACCGGTGGTCCCGGCCGGGCAGATGGAGAGGTGCGCGCCGCAGTGCTCGCCACGGGGCTAGGTGACCGGATTGCCCTTACCGGCCGGATACCCACTGCTGAGCTCGAAACGCTGCTAGCTGGAGCGGCCGTGGTCGCCTTCCCGTCGGCCTATGAGGGTTTCGGCATCCCGGTACTGGAAGCCCTGGCCGCAGGGGTGCCGGTTGTGGTGGGGGCCGGAACCCCGGCTGCTGAGATGGCCGGCGGCTTGGTACCAGTACTCGACTCCTCCGACCCGGCAGCCTGGGCGGAGGCCCTAGACCTTCTACTCAGCGATGCCGACCGACGCGACCGGGTGGCCCGGGCCGGACTGACGCGGGTTGTCGGGCGTACCTGGGAGAACTCGGCGGCCCGTCTCGAGGATGCCTGGCGGCGCCTGCTTGCGGCCGGTAGGAGTTGATTGTCGTGCGATTACTCGTTATTACCCCACACTTCACGCCCGACACGGCACCCACCGGCGTCGTGATCTCCGCCCTAGTCGAGGAATGGTGCCGCCTCGGCCATCACACTCACGTGGTCACCTCGCTGCCCTGGTACCAGGAGCACCGGGTGGCCGACGGTTGGACCGGCCGCGCGGCCCGCCGTGGCTACCACGGGACAGCGACCCTGACTCGCCTCTTCCCGTTCCCGGTCCGTAAGGACCACACTGGCCGCCGGGCTGCCGCCTTCGGTGCTTTCACTGCCATGGCCGCCATGGCCGCCATCGCCACGCGAGGGCCGTTCGACGCTGTTGTCGCGGTTTCGCCACCGATTACCCTGGCCTTCGCAGCTCGTCTGGCCGCTTGGCGCCACGGCTGCCCGATGGTCCTCAACGTCCAGGACGTATTTCCTGATGTGGCCGTTACCGTCGGCGAGCTCAGGTCCCCTCGGTTGATCCGCTCGGCTGGTCGCCTAGAGCGTGCCGCCTATCGGGCTTCCGATGCTGTCACGGTCCTTTCTGCCGACGTGGAGGTCAACATCACCGCCAAGGTGGCCAGCCTTGGTCACCCCCCGGTTGTGGAGACCATCCCAAACTTCGTCGACAGTGAAAACCTCCGACCCTTGGACCGTCTAACCGATTATCGGCATGAACACCGCCTCGGCGACCGGATCGTGGTCATGTACGCCGGCAACCTTGGTCACTCCCAGCCGCTCGACTTGGTGTTGGAGGCGGCTCGCCGTCACCGGCATCGCGACGACCTGGTGTACGTGATCAACGGAGGCGGCGTCCGGTTCCAGGACCTGGCCTCTGCAGCTAACGGCCTCCCCAACCTTGTGGTGGTCGGCTATCAGCCTGCGGACCGGCTTCCCGAGGTGCTGGCTACCGGTGACATCCACCTGGTGCTCCTCAAAGCTGGTCTGGCGTCGGCAAGTGTCCCTTCTAAGGCTTATAGCGTGCTGGCTGCCGGCCGGCCCGTTGTCGCTAGTGTCGACCCGGGCAGTGAGGTGGCCCGGATGGTTACCGACGCGGGCGCTGGCTTCGCGGTACCCCCGGACGACCCGGAGGCCCTCGTTGCCGCTGTTGAGTACCTGGCTGGCGAACCAGAGCTCAGGAACCGGTTGGGGGCCGGCGGCCGGGTGTGGGCGGAGAAGTGCCGCTCTTCCCGAACGGTTGCCGCCGCCTACCTTGGCCTTATCGAGCGCCTCGGCGGTCCCTGAGAACGGTGCCTGAACGGGTCCGATCCGGTGACGGAGTCCTGTAGCGTGTGGGGCTCATGGCCAGGGGAGACTCCGCACGGAAGGTGGCGCGCGCGGCACGGGTCGGCAGCAGTGGTGGTGGCAGTGGAGAACGCCGACGGGTTGGCTTTCCGGTGGCCATGGCGGTGGTCGTCATCCTCGGGGTGCTGCTCGTTGGCTGGGCCCGGAGCAACCGGGAGGCTACTTCGGCGCCCCGTTTGGGCGATCACTGGCACTCCGTCTACGAGATCTACTCCTGCGTCGGTCAGGGGAGCTATATCTATCGACCCAAGATTGTCGTGGAACGGGACCCCGACGGGATCCACACTCACGGCGACGGACTAATCCACATTCATCCCTTCAACTCCAGCGCTACTGGCAAGCGGGCTCAACTGGGCACCTTCTTTGAGGCCTTCGGCGGCTACATCACCGACTCTGCCGTCAAGCTCGATACTGGTGAGGTGATCGAAGAGGGTTACGACTGCGGTGGTCAACCGGCAGTGCTTACTGTGGCCCGCTTCGACGCCCAGGACCGCAACCGTGACCCGCAGATCTACACGGAGGGCCTAGCCGACATCCGGTTCCTCAAGAATCTGGAAGCATTCACCATCGCCTTCATACCTGCAGGCGAGACACCCCCCGTTCCGCGGCCGGAGAGATACACCTTCCTTGAGGCCGTCGACCCCAGGGCTCTGGTTTCCGACGTACCGGTTCTAGACCTTCCCACCACTACGAGCGGCTAGGGGTGACGCCGTGCGGGCCGTCGTCCTCGTCGGGGGGTTCGGCACTCGACTGCGGCCGCTGACCGATACCACCCCCAAGCAGTTGCTTACCGTGGCCCATCGGCCCATGATCGAGCACGCTGTAGACCACCTTGCCCGGCACGGTGTCACTGAGGTGGTGCTCTCGGTTGGTTTCCGGCCCGATGCCTTTGAGGCCGCCTACCCGGATGGGAGGTGCGCCGGGGTGCCTGCCCGCTATGCCGTCGAACCCGAACCGCTCGACACCGCCGGGGCAATAGGTTTCGCGGCCCGCGACGCCGGTATTGACGACACCTTTCTTGCATGCAACGGCGACGTGCTTACCGACCTTGACATCGGTGCCCTTGTTGACTCGCACCGGGCTACTGGTGCCGCGGCAACCATTGCTCTTACTCGGGTCGACGACCCGAGCCGCTACGGGGTAGTGCCCACCGACCATGACGGCCGGGTCCTCGGCTTTTTCGAAAAGCCACCACCCGGCCAAACCCCCACCAACTTGGTTAATGCCGGTACCTATGTGTTGGAACCCTCCGTTCTAGACCGGATCCCTGTTGGCCGGCCCGCTTCGGTAGAACGCCAGGTGTTCCCTGCCATGGCTGTCGACGGAACGCTGTTCGCTATGGCGTTCGACAGTTACTGGGTGGACGTCGGGACCCCCGCCACCTATTTGGCTGCCAACCTCCGCATGGTCCGCCCCTCCGGAGGTATCCACCCTGAGGCAACGGTAGACCCCACAGCACAGGTGTCCGGATCGGTAGTCGGTCCCAGGGCTACCGTGGCCCTTGGCGCGTCTGTCAACGCTTCACTTGTGCTTGACGGGGCGACCGTTGGGGAGAATGCCCGGGTAGAGGGATCCATCGTTGGCCCGGGGGCCAACATCACAGCCGGTGCTTGCGTTACCGGGTTGTCCGTGGTCGGCTTCGGTGCGGCCGTCGAACCCGGCGAGCGACTCGACGGGGCTCGGCGCCCCGAACCGGAGGGATAAGGCGTGCGGACCGTGGTCACAGGGGGAGCGGGGTTCATCGGCTCTACGCTGGTCGACCGACTTGCGGCACGCGGCGACGACGTCCTCGTCGTCGATGACCTGTCTACCGGGTCGGCCGACAACCTGGCTGACGCCCGGGCCGGCCGGTCAGGCACCGTGGAGTTAGCGGTGGCCGACATCGGCGAAACCGGCACCGCCGAGTTGGTTGCCGCCCAGCGGCCCGACGTGGTGTTCCACCTGGCCGCTCAGGCCGACGTCCGACTCTCCGTCGACGCCCCGGTGGCCGACGCCCGTACCAACGTCATCGGACTGCTCAGGGTCCTTGACGGTGCCCTTGCTGGCGGAGCCCGCAAGGTAGTGCTTGCCTCCTCCGGCGGGACCATCTACGGCGAAGCCGACCCGGCGCTGCTTCCTTTCGACGAGGACACCCCCCAGCGACCCCTCTCGCCCTACGGGGTGGCCAAGTTGGCCGGCGGGCTCTACCTGGACGTCTATGGGGTCCTCCACGGCTTGGCCGGCACCAGTCTGGCCCTAGCCAATGTGTACGGCCCTCGCCAGGACCCCAACGGTGAGGCTGGCGTGGTGGCCATCTTCGCCGGACGGTTACTCTCAGGTCGACCGTGCACGGTGTTCGGCACCGGCGAGCAGATCCGCGACTTCGTATATGTCGATGACGTCGTCGACGCCCTCCTGGCCGCCGCGGATCGGGCCGACGGCAAGTTGCTCAACATCGGCACTGGGGTCGGAACCTCTGTCAACGACCTCTACCGGACAATGGCCGCCATTGTGGGTGGACCCGACGACCCCGAACGAGGCTCCGCCCGTCCGGGAGAACTCGACCGCTCAGTCCTTGACGCCACCCGGGCGGTAGGTGAACTGGGCTGGCGGCCGGTCACCGGCCTTGACGACGGTCTCCGAGCCACCCTCGAATGGTTTTCCGACCGATGAGGTAGAGCCGACCGCTCCGATACCAACCAGTTGCGGGCCTCTAGCGGAAGAGGTCCTCGGAGGGGTCTCGCACCACGTCGTCGACCACGCCACCTTCCCCAAACCAGGAGGGGTCCACTCCCCGTACGACCGCCACCGGCACGCCTTTCGCCTTACCCATCACCAACTCGGCGGCTGCGGCCAACTCGTCGACGACCGCCACCTCGGTCACTTGCAACTCTCGGCCCAGAGCGTCGGTGGTACCCCGTAGGTCGATGACGGGCCGCAGCCCGGAACATCCGATTGCGACGTCGGTCACCCCGCGCCGCCACGGGCGCCCGAACGTGTCGCTGACCACCACCGCCACCTCGTACCCGGCGTGGTGGCGGAGAGCGTCGCGGATTCGTCGGGCTGACCTGTCGGGGGCCACGGGCAGCAGAGCGGCGGTCCCCTCGGCCACGTTGGAAAGATCCACCCCGGCGTTCGCGCAGACAAACCCGTGGGTGGTCTCACTAATGACTAGGTCTCCACGGCGCCGCAGGACCCGTACCGACTCGGCCTCTACCAGCGGCCGATGGCCCACTTCTGGGTCCAGGTCTACCAACCGGCCTTCGGCCTTGGAAACCACTTTCTGGGTGACCACCACCACATCACCGTCGGCCAACTCCGCCATCCTGGCGATCATTTCGGCTAAGTCGTCGCCCGGGGTCACCTCGGGTAGACCCCGCACGGGCAGGATCCGGATCCCTTCGCTCACCGGGCAGCCTCCAGGGTCGTCTTGGCCAGTGCGGCGGCCACAGTCGGATCGGCCATCACCGTGTCAGTGACCACACAGGCCATCCCGGCAGCCTCCACGGCCCCGGCCAGGTCGGCATCGGCCGTATCCACGACCAGGGTGGCCGCCACGTCCCGGTATAGGCCGGCTACGCCGACCACCGAGGCTTCATGGCCTAGATCCCGCATGAGGCAGGCGGCCGGGCCCTTGAGGGCGGCTCCTGCCACAATCGGGGAAACGGCTACCGTGTTGTCCCGCCGGACTCGCAAGGCGTCGGCCAGTCCGGGCACGGCAAGCAGTGGACCGATCGACACGATTGGGTTCGACGGGGCGACGACCACTACTTCCGCGTTGGCGATTGCCTCGAGCACCCCGGGCCCCGGACAGGCCACCTCCACACCATCGAAGCGCACCCCAGCTACCGGCACAGCGTGGCCGAGCCCCACGAACCATTCTTGGAAGCCCACCTCGACACCTGGCCGGTCGCCCTCGGCGAGGGTGACCACGGTGGTTACCCGGTCCTCGGCCATGGGCAGCAGGCGGACCCCCAGCCCGAACGACGTTGCGATCTCAGCCGTGACCTCAGCAAGGCCGGCCCCCTCGGCCAAGCGGCCGGTCCGATACAGGTGTGTTCCCAGGTCGCGATCGCCAAGCGAGAACCAAGTTGGGCCACCCAGGCTCTTCAGAGCCCCCATCGCCTCCCACGTTTCGCCGGCCAAGCCCCAGCCGGTCTCGGTGTTGTGGGCACCAGCCAGTGTGTAAGTCACAGTGTCAAGGTCGGGGGAGATGTGTAGGCCATGGAGCACCACATCGTCGGCTGTATTGACAACCGCCACTATCTCGCTTGGAGGTACCACATGGATCAGCCCAACCAATAGGCGGGCCGCACCCACCCCACCAGCCAGGACGCAGATCATCGGCCGGTCCCTCGTTGACGGCCAATCACCGCAGGTCCCGCTGCCGGCCTTCGAGGAGCGCCATGTCGGATTCAACCATCATGGTGACCAACTCCTCGAAATTCACAGTCGGCGACCATCCGAGGACTTTGGCGGCCCGAGAGGCGTCGCCGACTAGCAGATCCACCTCGGCCGGGCGTATGAACCTCTCGTCGATCACCACGTGGGCCTCCCAATCCAGGCCCAGATGGCCGAACGCCACTTGGCAGAACTCTCTAACCGAATGGGTCTCACCGGTACACACCACAAAGTCGTCCGGTTCATCCTGCTGGAGCATCCGCCACATTGCCTCCACGTAGTCGCCGGCGAATCCCCAGTCGCGCTTGGCGTCCAGGTTCCCCAGTCGAAGCTCGGACTCCTGCCCTAGGGCGATCCGGGCTGCCCCGTGGCTGATCTTGCGGGTCACGAACTCCAGGCCCCGCCGGGGGCTCTCATGGTTGAACAGCATCCCTGAGCTGGCATGGAGCCCGTAGCTCTCCCTGTAGTTGACAGTGATCCAGTGCCCGTAGACCTTGGCCACCCCATAGGGACTGCGCGGGTGGAACGGCGTCGTCTCAGTTTGGGGAACCTCGGCCGCCTTACCGAACATCTCGCTTGAACTGGCCTGGTAATAGCGGATCGACGGGTCGACCAGTCGGACAGCGTCAAGGAGCCGGGTCACCCCCAGGGCGGTGGTCTCCCCGGTGAGGACTGGCTGGCTGAACGAAGTCTGCACGAACGACTGGGCGGCGAGGTTATACACCTCGTCAGGTTCAAACGACCGCAGTGTCTCCACCATGGACAACTGGTCCAGTAAGTCGCCCGAGACAAACTCCACCCGGTCCATCAGGTGGGCGATTCTTTCGAAACTCACCGTCGAACTACGCCGCACCATCCCGGCTACCTCGTAGCCCTTGTCCAGCAGTAACTCGGCCAGGTACGAACCGTCCTGGCCGGTGACACCGGTGATCAATGCGCGTGGCATGACGCTCAGTCTGCCTCGGGGTGGCCATTGAGGCGCCCCCGCCAGTCGTCGAGCACTTCGGCCAGGGTGTCGTCCAGGTCGTGTACCGGGACCCAACCGGTGGCTGCCTGGAGCAGTGAAGCGTCGCCTCGCAGCTCCGGGATGTCTACTGGCCGCAGGAGGGACGGGTCGGCCTCCATGCGCATGGGATGGTCGGCCATGGAGAGGAGCCGGTCCGCCACCTCTCCGATAGCGACTGCTCGACCGGAGCAAACGTTGTAGGCCATACCGGCCTGACCATCGATTGCCAGCATCCGGTAGGCCCGCACCACGTCTCGCACATCGGTGAAGTCGCGTCGGGCCTCCAGGTTCCCCACTCTGACCACCTCGCCGCCGGACCGCTCATTGGCGACGATCCGAGCGGCCAGGGCCGGGCACACGAATTGGTCACTTTGTCCGCGACCCAGGTGGTTGAACGACCGGGCCCGGACCACATCCTGGCCATGCCCCAGGTGGGCCTGCAGGGCCAGGATGTCAGCAGCGGCCTTAGAAGCCGCGTACGGGGACACCGGGCGCATCGGCGTCTTCTCGGCAACCGGCAGGTCTTCGGCGGCCACCGCTCCGTACACATCAGCGCTGGTCACTGTCACCACCCGGTCAACCCCGGCGACCCGCGCGGCGGTCAACACGTTCAGAGTGCCCTCCACGTTGGTTCGAAGCGTTCCCAGTGGGTCGTCCCACGAATGCCGCACATCGGCCTGGCCTGCAAGGTGGAAGACCACCTCGGGCCGCTCGGCCGACACCATCTGGGCCAGGCTCGGTCCGTCCAGGAGGTCAGGGCCGCCATCGGCCCGGTCGGTAGTCGCTACGTCATCACCGCACTCGCCCAGGTGGGCGACCAGGTGGTGCCCCACGAACCCGGCTGAGCCGGTCACCAGGGCTTTCACCGGGGCAGGGTGTCCTTGGTTCCGAACACCCCGTAACCATAGACGGCGCCGTTCGAGACGGTCCGGCCTCCAGCGGTAATGTCCACCCACCGTGGACACCGGTGCTTCGCCGGGCCGCCAGGGCCCGCCCTCCCCCCCATCTTCGACGGTCGGCGTCGTAGTCGTTGCACGCGACCCCGGTGACTGGTTTGAGGAGGTATTGGCCGGCCTTGCCTCCCAGGACTACCGCAATATATGGGTGCTGGTTGTTGACACGGGACACCTACCGGTTGCCGACCGAGTAGCCGCGATCCTCCCTGACGCCAGAGTGGTCGCCGCCCGTCCGACTATGACCTTCGGGACTGCCGCCAACCTCGTCCTTGAAGATCTTGGAGATCTCTCCGTTGGGGGCTTCTACCTCTTTCTGCGCGACAACCTGGTCTTGGCCGGTACTGGGGTGCGACGCATGCTTGAAGCCGCCCTGGAGGTCAACGCCGGGATTGTCGGACCCAAAGTCCTCGACGGTGAGGACC
>Ga0209019_1000697_pt1 | contig 17050 bp, 9 predicted proteins | sample METZYME_3_300m_FD_187549 | JGI IMG/M metagenome (GOLD analysis project Ga0209019, IMG submission 187549) | Marine microbial communities from oxygen minimum zone in mesopelagic equatorial Pacific - METZYME_3_300m (SPAdes) (version 2) | ecosystem: Environmental > Aquatic > Marine > Oceanic | place... | reverse complement strand
CCCTTCGCTTTCTCCTTCTGTTCCGATTCTCTGACTACTAAAAGCCAGCCATTCCCCATCAGGTGAAAAAGCTGGGCCAGAAGCTGAGATCTTTCCTCTCGTGAACTGTGTGTTCCCTGTGCCATCTGAATCTACCAACCAAATATGGCTCAAGTACTCGGATTGCTCGCCTTCGATCAACGGAATCCGGACCACATAGGCTATCCGGGTACCGTCCGGGGAAATCGCCGTCTGCTGCACAACGCCAAACTCCATACTCTTGCTCGGAGTCCAACGAAGTTCGTCAGCGTCTTGGGCGGATAGCGGTGTCGTCGTCACCGCCCAAGCCATGAGCGTGACTACAGAGCACAGTAAACGCATCTGGGACCTCACTTTGCGACATAATTTGGACAGCGAACCTACCGCGGATTCAGAGTTGTCGGCAATTCAATTAGGAGATTGATCGGGTTACATACCTCTCAGACCTCGCTATCTAGCGTGCCAGATTCAAAGCTCGGTAGATCAGCTGTCCCGTTAAGTCAGAGAACAGATTCAGGGCCGATTGAGCTGCGTCCTTTAGTGCTTGTTGGACATCTCCTCCACTCGTAGATGCGGAGCGCACTCGCCTAATGATCTGGGCTAACGCGCCCTCTTCCGCATCAGCAACAATTTGTAGCTGATCAGAACGTCCCAAGGCATCGAGCGCTGCTACAACGACTAGACCCATCCTCTCTGCACCTATTTCTCCCTCCAGAACTCCCAACGGAGTCCCAGCTATGACTGCTTCGAAGGCTGTGAGCGCCGCTGATTCATTCCCACTGAGCCGGAGGGCAACACCTCGCAAGTACTGCTCAATCCGTTCTTCGGGATTGTAGGGCCGTCCGAGACCCAAATGTTCAGGCCAAGTCATTGCCATATCGAAATGATCTAAAGCAGCAGTCGGGTTACCCCTATCAAGCACATCCAAGCCAGCCAACACGTGAGCTTCTGCAAAAACCTGGTGACTTACACTCGAGTTTTCAGAGGGCAGAACCTCTATCTCATCTAATAACTCGATTGAAGCTTCAAAGCGCTGTGTTTGATTGAGTGCTAGAGCGTGGAGTAGACCAAGATCGAAGTCTTCTGGAAACCGGCGCTGAGCATCTGCCGACACCGACAATGCATCCTCCCACCGAGATGCACCATGTAAGTACTGAATCAGCGATACGTGGACCGCTCGCAGATCAGGCGCCATTTCAACTGCACTCCTAAAGTCTGATTCAGAGTTGATTTGGCCGATCAAATCACCATCCTCGAAATCTGATACCATTAACGCTCTTGAAACATAGAACGGACCGTAATCCGGTCTTTGATCTAAGCCTATGAATAGCTCAGCGGCCTCAGGAACCCGATCTCGTGCCCACAGGTTGAGCCCAAGCAGGTACGCCCATGACCAGTGAGAGTCGCTCGCAACCGCCCACTCAAGTGCGGGAATCGATTCGAGGCGGTATGGGAACACAAAGTCCGGATCCACACCACCATCGAGGGCTCCAGGATCTTCAGTTAAGTATGCTCGCCACACACCCAGCATAGCATGTCCGAGCGCAGTTTCACCGAGTTCCAGAAGTTCTATCGCATCAGCTCTCCGACCTAGCCCCACATAATCGATCGCAAGTTCTAGAAGCTCCTGCTCTGGATATTCACTCCTAAATCCCTCAACAAGCTCTTTTTCTGTGGAAACACCAGTTAGATAGAGCTCTGCCTCTGCGAAGTGGTGAAGCGGATCCACTTCCAGTATGGAAGAGACAACCCGATCCCATTCTGCTATATCGCCTTCTAGACGGGCGAGAATCGCCAGTAGCCTATTCGCAGAAAGACTATTCCGATCATAGTCCTTGGCGAGCTGAGCATAGCGACCAGCTTCTAGATAATCACCACCCACCAGAGCTAGTTCAGCAAGCTGAACGTAGGACACCGCCCGAAACGCTATTGATCGAGCTGACCAACCGAAGGCTTCGCGAGCATCGACGGTCTGCCCCAGAGCTCGATAGAGATTCCCCGCAATGAAGTTGCCTTCGGAGTCATAGGCGTCGAGACGCAACACTTGGTCGGCAAAATTCAGACCTTCAACGTATCGACCGCGCCGGTACTCCAGATTGGCTAGGCCGAGAAGGACCTCTCTGTTCCAAGGCTCTTTTGCCAAAACTGTTTCGAATAAGTTTCGAGCCTCACTGAAGCGCCGGCCCTGCACAAGTTCTCGAGCAGCCATGACCTCTCGGTCTGACAGCGGTATGCTCGGTATCGCTTCAGCATCTGTCGAAAATGGCCTTGAGATCTGTCGAGACTCTGGTTTCAAATAATAGCGAAGCCTAAGCCGAGGAAATTCAACGATGACCTCCGCATCCTGAGGGATCATCGGAGTTCCTCCTGTCAAATCAACGGATCCGAATTCATGCTCGATCGGCTCGAGTACTTCTAAGGAGACCTCATCCGTGAACCATACCACCCCGTTCACTAAGACTCTCATGGTGTCATTAGTCTCTACAAATGCATGAGTGCGGACGCGAACACGTCCTCCTTCTCTCTCGACAAACATTGCTCCGTCACGTGATGCATCACTGAGTCCGCCGAGACCCTCAATCGGAAACCACGTCTCTGTCCATTGATCTGTAGCACCCGGATCGAAACCTACCTGAGAGATCGGATTCACATCGTCACCTGGGGAATACTGGACTAGGAGTCGGCCCGCTTGGAATTCGACGTACTGTCCATCCGTATCGGTGAGTAGGTCCTCCCAGATACCACCCTGACGGGACAAAGCCCAAAGCCAAAGCTTTTGGCCCGGCATTTCTTCATAACGTGACCAGTGGCCAAATCCGTAATCATCATCGAGGTAGTACCCCCCGAAAAAATCGTTCAGTTCACCTACTACATGAAACGATTTATTACTCCCGAACCGGTTCTCGTCATATACCGATAGTTCTCGACCCTCGGAATCAAAGGGCCAATCCTGTTGAGCACCTGGATGTTCAAGATAAGAGTTACCCGGAATGCTCATGACGAGATCATCTTGGGCAAAAGCTGCTGCCGTCATCCAGTTATAGTAGGGCTGCTCCAGGCTAGTAGGATTCCACCATAGAACATTCGTTTCGAAGTATGCACGGTCAGCAGGCAGCCGAACTTCCACTCGCCAATGCGTTCGAGAAGGGAGGTCCATCGCGCCAACAACTACACTGACGCTACCATCATCATGTTCCCGCATCCGATAGTCGACCGGTGTCGCAGTAGAAGGCGTATGCCCGATGACACCAAAATTGAACTCGATACCGCCCGAGGTCCACGGCCCGCGAAGCGCGATATTCCGAAATTTCATCACTTCGTTTCGGTAGATGAACTCGTGTCCGGTCTCCTTAACCCTCGCACCCCACACCTTCCCTCCTGCCTCGGGAAGCACCCATAGCTCAATCCATTCATTTTCGAGGTGAACAACCTTCCACTCCACCACTTCCGAGCGGTGTGCGTAACCCTCAAAGCGGTGGTAAGGGTAAAGACGATCGTCACTGGCCAGAATAGGCACCGGATTCGGATCAGCGAACGGATACGTTTCGATCACACGAACGTCTTCGCTGATCTCTGCACGTCGCTCTTGGGCATTCAGCCCAAAATACTGTGACCCCAGAGTCAGGGGCACAGAAACGATGAGCAACGCTCTTAGGGCAACACGCATATTAAGCATAGTGAGCATGATGGTCAGGAGAGATGAACTGCGAAATAGGTTCCCGAACATCCACCGGTACGCGTTGGGCTCACGATGGTTCTTGAGTTCGCTCTATCATCCTGAGAAATCAAAAACAAGTTTGCCTCGCCCCCACTCTTCCTCACTGACTGATCGCTCTAACCAGCGCTCCTCACTCGGGTCGCCGACTCGCACAACGTGGGTCTCGCGAGCAAAAACCGGTGGCCTGAAAGTGCTCCCGATGATACGGCGCACATAAACACGCTCTCCATTAGTGTTTTTCACATCAATAACTGCGTCGCTCATACCACGAACCTCTATGGTTGGCAGGAAGCCCAATGGTGCGCGACCATCACCATCTCCACGGTCTATAGATATGGGCCAGCCCTCGTATTGTCCTCGCCCGGATGAAGGGTCGATATGCCGGGGCCAACACTCGATCCGGATCGACTCGCGTTGCTTGTCAAAGGTTACAATCCCGTAGCCCGTTACACGGTCTCTAATGATACTTGGCTCTAGTCCCGTCGCTCGTGGGTTTGCCGCCGCGTGCACCGTGATTCGGTTCCCAAAGCCATCGAAGAAATCTCCAGTGTATGCTCGATCACTCTCGAGTGAGGTTCCCCGACCCAATGCAGGTGGCCACCAGCGACGAGGCCAGATGTTATTCAGTGCGGGCCCAGTGAACGTAAAGGCCGCATCACGAAATTCCTTTATTCCGTGGCGAACCACGGTGGCGAGATGCTGGTCTCCCGCGATATGAAAGGCCGAGCAACCTTGCAAAAGCGTAAGAACCTCATCCCTATGGTCCTGCGGCCACCCATTCGAATCCATATCCGCAGCTATCTTGTCGCCAAGGACGTAGTTACCAGGCTCGGGCACGGGTAGATCAGGCAACACCGCACCGCTCATCGCATCTTCAGGGATGGTATGAACGGAGGCGAAGTTCGTCTGTGAAAGCACGACCTTCATATATGAGGGACCACTCCAGTCACCCACCCAGTTATCAAGAAACCTCATTTGACGCTCACCGAGAAGTGAAGCCTCAGGAAGATCCCGATACTCACGAACGTTGAATTCAGGATTCTGAATCCATCCGTTAAGAACCTGAGCATCCTCAGGAAGAACATTCGCAGGAGCCGACTTGAACTTACGGTCCTCCAAAATCGCAAAACTCACACCCGCATAATCCCAGCGGGTGAAATACACTCCGATTCCTTGCTCCACGGGTGTTGGATCAACTGGGTCAGGGAGATGGCTGGTCTGCGCCATTTGTACAGCATTGACCCATTCGCTGGGCATCTTATAGCCGCCCTGGTCTTGGGCTATCGCTCCCCACCCCTGGTCCGTAGGGGCTAATTTACCACCCTCACCCCACACATTGCCGTGATAAACATCATGATCGTCCGGAATGAAAGCTGCAGGTATATGACGAAAGAGATCCCGGTACGACCACCCGAACATGTACCATTTGTGGAGCATATCGAGCGCAGCTTCTTCGACTGAGCTGGTCTGAATACCGAAGCCTCCAGATCCTTCATAGAATTGGTCACCGAGAAAAAGCGATAAATCTGGCTTGTGCACTGAAACATTCTCTACGACCTCGCTATCCGGAAACCCGTGATCCGCATTGCAGCTGAATACCGCTGCCTTGAGCGAATCCATCGGATTTGGCTCGGCAGCCACGGTCCCCAGATACTCGTAGACCGCCGGTCCGGTAATGAGCGGGATTGTCAGGCGAATACGGTACTCCACATCTCGGTTAGAAACCCAGGATTCGACCCGGAACCGGGCTGTGCGTGCCAGGGCATCAATTGGAGTCCTGGCTACCTGCGCCCAGATCCCCTCCTGTACTCGCGTCTCGAGTACAGCGTCTAACTCGGGGATGGACTCGATTGGTGCAAGCTGAGCCGTGAGCTTGAGCGTGTTCTGATGCAACGTATACTGCGCAAACATGATGGGGCCAAAACTTGCAGATGGATCGGCAAATATTCCCGAACCACTTATGTCCCAGTCACTGAACATGGCTGCCTGGTCCGGAGTTTCTTCTTCAATATGGCTTAGGAGTGCCACATTCCCGATCAGGTCTTCTGATTTGAACTCATTATGAGTTAGCCGAGCAAGCTCTGGTCCACCATCCGGGGAGTGAGCCGTGAGTTGTACCCTGCTCCCTCCACTCGAGTCAGTGATCACCACATGTAACCTCACCGGTCCCTCTAGTGAGATTATTTCGCTGGAACGCCTATCTCCAATTCGCAGGGCCCCGGTCGTTTCGACACCCACGTCAATGCCGATTCCATGAACAGCAGCGGAACGGTAATCGGTAAAGGGGCCCTTCCCTCCCAACCGCAGACCGACGAGGGACGTTGCCTTTGGATTTCTACTAAGTTCGCTGAGGTCGATCAAAACCGATGTCTCATACCTGGGAGCCACAGCACGATGGGTGAGGCAATGCAGTGTCCGGTTCGGTGCCCGAACTCCGCAGACGAGCACACCATCCCGAATCGACCAGTCCTGCAGTCGGTTGCCCCAGTATTCTGGTCCAGCCCACCGCATGTCTGGCCAATCCTGCCAGAGACTACGAAAAGACGATTCCTGTGCTATGAGACCAGGAACTCTAATGAAGCCCTTCGATCCAAACGCCGTGAGTAATAGAAGCCTGAGGGTTTCGCGTCGGTTCATTGCCTCACCCAGAAGGGTTGTAAGACCGATTAGGCCTAGAGGGAATAAATGCCTGAGTTTCCTCCCACCAGGCCATTAGTGCGGCTTGAAGTTCCCCAGCGACTTCGGGCATTTTGAGCGAAAGATCGTTGGACTCTGATACATCTTCCGTAAGATCGTAGAGCTCCGAGTGACCATCCTCAAAGAAATGGATCAACTTGTACGCTCCCCGTCGGATGGCGCTCACAGGCGTCGTTCTCCAGGGACCTGACACAGAGCGATCAGCCTCCAAATAGGCTGGGAAGTGCCAAACCAGATCTCGGGGCTGAATCTCTCCTGTTTCTGTCAGCACAGAGACAAAACTTGAGCCATCCAAGATGTGATCACTATCCAGGGTCACGCCCGCTATCTCAGCCAACGTCGGATAGAAATCAGTTCCGATAATGGGTTCATTAGTCACTGACCCAGGCTCCACATGTCCCGGCCAACGCACGATCAGGGGTACGCGAATACCACCCTCGTACAGCATCCCCTTGGAGCCTCGTAGTGGAACCATCGATGTAGCTGGTCCGAACCCGCCATTGTCAGAGTAGAAGATCAAAACCGTATTCTCAGTAAGTCCCAACTCATCAAGCGTATCGATGATCCGACCTACACCCTCGTCGACACTCTGCACCATAGCTGCGTAAGTGGGGTTGTCTTGGCCGTCTGCCACCGGTTTGTCGGCATAGCGCGCAGCAAGTTCAGGTTTTCCCTGAATTGGTGTGTGAACACTGTAGTGCGATAGGTAGAGAAAGAACGGCTTATTCGCTTCACGCTTAATAAAGAGGATGCTTTCATCAACGAGACGGTCGGCTAGATACTCATCCTCTCTTCCTTCTTCCAGGTCACGTAGGAAGCGTTGCCCCCGCTTGTAAGGATAAAAGTAGTCCGGAGGGCTGCCTTGCTCATCCCCAGCCACTGACCATTCGAAGCCCTGATCTAAGGGCAGGAATCCCTCGCCACCGAGATGCCATTTGCCGGCGTGGCCCGTGGCATAACCTGCTTTAGCCAATGTTTCGGCAAGAGTAACGACGTCGAGCGAGAGTTCCGTTTGATTCGCAACCGGCACAAGCGCCCGGAATTCAGTTGGTCCACGATCAGCTGCACCAACCGTGTAGATGCCTGTCCTCGGCGGATACTGCCCAGACAGAAGTGCTGCACGACTGGGTGCACAGTTGGGTGCGTTGGCATAGGCGTCGGTAAAACGCATCCCCTGAACTGCCAGAAAATCTACGTTCGGAGTTTCGTAGTAGCGGCTCCCCTGCACACCAAGGTCCCTCCACCCAAGATCGTCTACATAAATCAGGATGATGTTCGGTGGTACATCAACGACAGGCGTGGTGCACCCCATGCAGATCAGGATCGGTAGTATGAGCCGCATTTGTTGATTCACGCTAAGCGGGAGACCGGGCTCGAACCGGCGACCCTCAGCTTGGGAAGCTGATGCTCTACCAACTGAGCTACTCCCGCAGGTTGTGAGACTTATTATGTCAATCTTACCTAGTACTTTTCCTCAGGGCCAATGATATACCTAAGATAAAAATCTTGGGACAAAGAAAAAACGGGCGGCCCACTTGGTAATGGACCGCCCGCCTAGTCTTCTAAGTGTAGAACGTCTAATTGACCCTTACTTCATAAGAGTATCCCCCAACCACTTGAGGTGAATCAAATTCACCTGCAAACACCTCAGCCATATTTTCCTCACCAACTGCAAGCGTTTGTTCTAACGTCCCGACAGGGCTTGCTTGATCTGAATAGAACGTGAAGGTCAGGGTTACCTGCGTACCGGCATCGAGCAACCTGTTCGTTACCTGGCCAGTGATCCTAGCGCCTCCATCACCGTACTTGGTAAGGCTGAGATTGGAGACATCTACTTCAAGCGCCTCCATCTCACGGACTACCTCACCAGTACGTTCGGTATCTTCCATGGCATTTACTGCCTGAGCTAATACGAGGTGTGCTGTCACACTACTCGGATCAAGCTCTATCCAACGATCAGCCGCCTCTGGTACGTCAGCATATGCTGAATCCAGCTGAAGCGAGCGGGCCCAAAGTTCAATGCTATCCCGGTCATAGCGGTTCTTCTCACCGGCCATCCGGAAAGCGTTGGCTGCACGACGGTAGGCGCTACCCTGATAGAAGCCCACTCCGATTGCATAAAGATCTTCTCCGGAAAGCGTCGGCTCTTGGAGTAGCTGCTCAAAGACCTGGAATCCCTCTTGTTCTTCGCCAGTCTGAATAAGCATCGTAGCTAGGTCACGCATCGCCTGTGTGTTCGTTGGATCATCTACCAAAAGAGCTCGATAGTCGACAATGGCCTCCTCATATCGTCCTGCAGCGGCCAGGACTTGAGCTCTTAGTGAGGGAAGTGGCTCCGCCTGTTCTCTCCAGCCGGCAACAGTCTCTTCATCTGTCTCGAGGACTATATCTGAGTCAAGGATCGCTAGGGCAGCGTCTATATTCTCGACCGCTTCGTCATATTGATTGAGCTGGGCCTGAATCTGGCTCAGCATAACCATGGCCTCTGGGCGTTTCCTATAAATCGCGTTCGCATTGACGTATATCTCTGCCGCAGTTTCATAGTCACCAGAATTGACCGATGGAATTGCTGACTGGTACAGCTCGATCCAGACTTCCTCTCGGATCGCCTCGAAATCGAACTGATAAAGTGGGCGCAACTCCTCAGCACGATCGAAATTCGATCCAGCAGCCTGATAATCCTCAACTCCGAGATTCGCCATGGCTGCAAGCCTATAGGCCAACGGATTCACACTGTCTTCACGGATCGCAAGTGCTGAGGCAGCCACGGCTTGTTCGTAAATTGGCCGAGCAAGTGCAGCTTCATCTTCTCGACCAGCATTTTCCAAAAACGTCTCAGTCATCCGAGTGTTCTCGGTATTACGCGGGCTATAGCCCTGGCTGACTGCCTCACCGCCTGGCACGCCGGCGGCGCCACCACTTCTAGTCCTCGCTTCTGGGAATCCGGTGGCTGGAGCTCCACCTGAAGCACAGCCCTCCATACCAAGACCAAAAGCCATCATGAGGACGAGTCCGAAACGGATCTTCATCCAAAAACCCTCCAATTGGAGTCAAACATATAATTCTACACAGATCGGATAAATTAGGCGCCCGGAAAAAATCAGCCAAGACCCTGGGCCTCATATGCCTATAAAATAGGCATTTCTCAATAGCCTTACTCGCCTATCGCTTGGTCGATCCGCCTGATCCCTTCCCCCATTCCAAGCCCAACTAGAATCTTCCCTAGATCTGGACCTTTCTCACTCCCGATGAGCACACGTCGCACGGGGTGGAATAACTCGGCTCCCTTCACGCCTGCAGAGGTGCCTGCCTCCCTGATAGCAGTTCCGATCCCCTCTTCTTCCCATCGCTCAAGGGCTTGGAGTTTTTCCCGCACAGCAATAAGCGTCCGATTAACCTCAGGATCTGCCCCAACTTCTTTCCTGAGCAACTCAGCACGCACTTTGTCCTCAGGGAAGAGAAGCCCGAGATGGTCATTGATATCTTTATAGGTGGAAAGGCGGGTTCGGAGCGTATCTATGACTGCTGACAAATTATCACCGGTATCTGGAAATCTATCTGTATCAATGAAAGGCCTGACGTGGCTCACTAATTCCTGAAGGTTCTGCCGCGCAAGATGTTGCTGGGAGACCCACCGGAACTTGTCAGGATCTAGTTGACAGTCACTCCTTCCAACTCTGTCGAGTGACATAGAAGCCGCGAGTTCTTCATTGGAAAGGATCTCCTTCTCTTCCGGATGCGACCAACCCAGTAGCGACACATAGTTCAGGACAGCATCGGCCGGGTAGCCCTGTGCTTTCATTTCCTGAATAGACGTTGCCCCCTCACGTTTTGATAATTTCCGGCCGTCTGGGCCTAAGACCGTCGGTAAATGGGCAAAAACCGGCCGGTTAGCTCCTAATGCATCGAATAAGAGAACCTGTTTCGGAGTATTTGAAAGGTGACCTACACCGCGGATAACGTGGGTGATTTCCATGTCGATATCATCCACAACAACACCGAAGTTATAGGTCACACGGCCGTCAGTTCGACAGATAACAAAATCATCTATGTCATTTATAGGAAATGATATAGACCCGAATACCTCATCTTGTATCGTGACCTCAGGATGGTTCTGAGGGACAGAAAATCGGATGACATGCGGCTCTTCTGCGTTTAAACGAGCATTTCGCTCATCCGGATCTAGGCCACGACAGACTCCGGAGTACTGATGTGTGACTTCTTTTGAGTTGGAATCCTCTTGCCCTTCTACTTCTGTGCAAAAACAGGGATAAGCGCCTCCAGATTCCATAAGCCCATCTACCTTCGAGGCATAAAGTTCTGACCGCCCACTTTGTCTGTAAGGTCCATGGGCCCCATCCACATCAGGGCCTTCGTCCCAATCAAGTCCAAGCCAGCGGAGATCTTCGAGGATCGATGCCTCCCCCTCGTCCACATTTCGCTCAATGTCTGTGTCCTCAATCCGCAAGATGAAGACACCACCTGAACTCTTGCTAAAAAGCCAATTAAAAGCTGCCGCTCGGACGTTACCCAAGTGTAGACGACCAGTTGGACTCGGGGCAAAGCGCGTTCGTACACTCATCGGATCAATTGCCTAGGTAGGTCAAAACGCGACTCGCAAGAGCTTTTGAAAACCCTGGAACCCTAGCGATCTCTTCCTTCGTGGCACTCTTTACCCCCTTAAGTGAACCAAATCGACGCAGAAGTACTGTCTGGCGACGTAGACCTATGCCTGGAATATCACCAAGCTCGCTTCGTAGAGTCCGCTTAGTTCTGAGTTTTCGGTTATAGCGAACAGCGAATCGATGCGCCTCGTCGCGAATCCGCTGAAGAATATGTAGAGCGCGGTTTCTCCGGTCGAGCCGCAAGGGCGTCTTTTTACCTGAGGCAAACACCTCCTCTTCCTTCTTTGCTAACGCTATAACCGCTATACCGGGGAGATCGAGGTAAGCAAATGCGTTCTGTGCTGCACTTAGTTGCGGTTTGCCTCCATCAATAACCACTAGGTCAGGGAGTGGAGTGCCCTCATCAAGTCGCCGTCGGAAATACCGATAAACCGCCTCCTGCATAGACTGGAAGTCGTCATTCCCCCAATCACCCTTGATCCGCATGTGGCGATAATCCGCACGACTCGGTGCCCCGTTCTGGAAAACAACAGCACTCGCTACCGTTTCCTTACCTTGCATATGTGAGACATCGAAGCAGACCATGAGTCGAGGGACAACTTTCAAGTCAAGCTCATCCTGAAGGCTGAAAAGTGCGTCTTCTGCACGATTATCAGCGTACGCGAGGGCTATTACCTGGTCTTCTAAAACCTGGCGTGCATTGACCTCTGCAAGTTCAGAGAGGCGAAGCTTCTCACCACGCTGGGGGATGGTCAAACGCACTCGATATCCCGCAGCTTCCGTGAGAATTTCTTCTAAAAGATCTTGATCTGAAAAAGAATTCGGCAATAGAACAGTCCGAGGGAGATCAACCATCCCCTCGTCTCCACCGCCCAGATAATGTCGGGATACCAACGAGCTCAGAAGATCCTGATTTTTTTCATTCAGAATTTCACCAAATCGCTGAGTCACTCGGCTGAGCAGTAGACCCGAACGCACCTTTAACACGACTCCGGCAGCAAGTTTGTCATCTCTGGCCAAACCCACGATATCGATGTTTCCACCCTGGGTGCGGTGAACTCTCTGTTCACGCGCGATGACATCGAGACCTGCAATTACATCTCTCATCTTCGCGGCAAGTTCAAAATCAAGTCCGCCTGATGCCTCCATCATTCGGGCCTCGATTTGAGACCTGATTTCTTCGGTATCCCCTTCCAGGATGTGCAGGATATCATCAATCATACCTCTGTATTCTGACTCAGTCTGCAAACCAACACATGGGGCCTTACAACGCTGAATATGGTAGTCTAAGCAAGGCCGATCAGGGCTGTCCTTAGGAAGGCTGTACCGGCACGAACGGACGGTGTGCAGGCGATTAACGATTTCAAGCGCCTGTCTCATTTGGTTCACAGATGTATAGGGCCCGAAATAACGGGACCCATCGTTTACAATCCTCCGAGTCACGTAAACCCGTGGAAACGGCTCCTTTACGGTAACCTTGATATACGGGTACTTCTTATCGTCTCGGAGAAGAATGTTGAAGCGGGGCTGATGTTCCTTAATAAGATTCGCTTCAAGTATCAGCGCCTCCGCCTCACTACCTACGATGATACTATCAACGGAATCTACGAGACGGACCATATTCTGGTTCTTGGGACTCAAGCTTTCCGGTGATCGGAAGTAGCTTCGTACCCGGCTGCCTAGCTTTTTTGCCTTTCCTACATAGAGGACACCTCCTTCCAGATCCCTGAAGAGATAAACTCCAGGTTTCATGGCAAGAGTTCGGAGAACTTCGCTATCGACGGACACGATCGGAAAGTTTTTCACCTAGGAAAGCTGCTGTAGCTACATAGACTAGGCCGGCAGGAATAAGGATTGCCAAACCAAGCATAATCGGATGTGCCACGGGAAGGTTCAGCTGAAGGAGGACCCCTGAACCTACAGCTAATGTCGCGGCTAACATTACACGGAGCACTGCAGAAGAACCCGGTCCATGTGCCCCTATCATGATACGCAGTGAGCGGCGAAGAAGAACATATTCGAGCCAGGCTCCTGCGGAAGCTCCAAGGGCAAGTCCAGCTGCTCCCAGACGAAGCTGCACGAACCCTAAGTCATCTAGGGGAATCATGAGCAAAAGACCAATCACGATCGATACAACAATACGGATGTATGCGATTTTGGCTGGCGTCTTTGTGTCTCGCAAAGCATAGAAAGCTGATGACAACACACGAGAACTAGCTGAAGCAGGCAATCCGATGGCATAAGCGCCTAGCACACCCCATGTAACAAGAGTCTCAACCGAACCGAACGCTCCAGTCTGAAATACTGCAGCCACAACGACATCTCCTAACACTAGATACACTGCAGCTGAGGGTATTACGAAGAAGGACACCCTTCTCAACGCGGTGGAAACTCGAGACGCTAGGACTTGTTCTTCTTCCACTCGCATGCGTGACAGTTCTGGTAGTTCTGAAGCTGCAACACTGATCCCGAAAAGGGAGATCGGGAGCATATAGAAGGCCTGAGCATACCCCAGTACAGCCACGGCGCCATCAACTAGCAGCGCAGCTAAGAATAGATCGAGCCAACCACTCAGATTGATGACACCACGAGCCGTTACAACAGGGATAAAATTTTGGATCGCCTCCTTAAGTCCTTCAACGTGGCGACCCACTGAGATGCGCAGACCAGTCCGGTATTTCAGAACGAACGGTACCTGAAACATGAGTTGGAGTGCACCGCCTACTAATGCACCCCAACCAAGGGCCACCACTAAGTCCCTCTCACCCAGGTCGAGGTACACAAAGCCACCCACCATCGCCGCTATCATTGAAACATTCCAAAGGACTGGGGCGACATAGGAGATGAAGAAACGGCGGTGACTATTCAGGATTGTCAGGGCCCATGCAGATATGACAAGCACGCCAGTCATTGGGAATAGAATTCTCACCAACGTTATGGTGATAGCCTGCTTGTCTGGAGACCATCTAAAAAACAAGACTTCTACGAGCAACGGAGCCACGAGAATTCCTAGCAGTGCGAGTCCCCCGCCAACTACCGTCAGGATCCCTAAGGCCGCACCTGCTAGACGTCCTGCCTTCTCTTCTTCTCCCTTTTCGAGGTACTCTGCATAAATTGGGATAAGTGAAGCTGATAGCGTGCCTTCACCCAGAAGATTTTGAATGACATTTGGGAGCCGCAGGGCTGCTCTCCATGCATCTGCAAAATCACTGCTGCCAAAGTAATGCGCAAAAACTCGATCCCGTATGAAGCCTACTAGCCGGCTCAAGAAAATTCCGGCTCCAACACTGGTAGCCGCGCTCACCCCGGGGCTGCTCTCGTGTCCTACGACTCCAGGGGATGTCGGCACTCTCACAGGAACCGGTAGAGGAAGTGACTCTCCTGGTTGAGTCGATTAATCTCTCTCTCGAAAGACCTTCCTTCACTTTCCAGACATACAATCCTCTGGGTTCTGATTAGCTGTTTGGACATACGTTGAAATTAGGCATTGAAATACAGACGATATACCAAGACATAATTGTGCAAATCCTCATATGCTCACCTCGAAGCTGTTATATAACTCTTCAAGAAATGCGCCACCGTATCTAGTGAGGAAATAGAAAGGATTCTGAACCCGCTCCGCAGGCTTGCCATCAGGATAAAGATGCAATTGTGCTTTCTCTAGTTGGCTCAACCCGATCTGGTTCTCACGTTTGATAGCCTGGAGGATTTTGCGCTCTAGTTCCTCTAGTGCTGCAAAAGCCTGACCACGCACTTGGGTTGCACCAGTATTGAGCGTAGGGTCGATTGAATTAACCGCTTGCCCTAGCTCCTCTGTACACTTGGCGACTGACTCCCGAAAACCCTGCATAGCCCGTTCTACTTCCTGTGGTACACCTTCGCGCGCGACTTCACTTGCAACTTCGTGGAAAGGTTTCTGAAGGAACTCCAGTGAGAATTCAAACTTGTCCAGTATTTTGCGTATCTTTTTCTCCACCAAGGTGACACTACATCGGGGGTAAACGATGGGCATCTCAAGTCCATGAGCCCGGAAATACTCACCGAGTTGAGCGAAGTAAGCTATCTCTCCCGGTCCTCCGACATACGACAGCGTCGGGAACACGCTACTCTCGACTACCGGGCGTGAGAGCACATTAGGGCTGAGAACGAGATGGTCTTCGGCTTGGCGCTCCCTCACATCCCTAAGTGTCACATGCACACCTGATGTTCGGAGTCTAAATCCATCTCCCTCCCGGTATAACCGTTCACGTCCGGCTGATCCTTCCAAAAAGAGATTCACGCCACCCTCTAGTACCGGCACCTGCTGTGTATAGCCTGCCGAGGAAAGTCTCTCGCTAGTCCTTCTTAGAATTGCCTCCAATTCCTCAGATCGCCCTAATTCCTCGAGCAACATGCGACTCGAATGAGCCTTTACCCTCGGGTGTGCAGCGTCAGTGAAGAAAATACCGAAACGTCCTAACAGCTTCTGGAGAAGGAAATGAAAGCCATCTGCCAGGGTTTTGTCAGGCCTAAGGGATCCTAGAATTAACTTGATATATTCTGAGCTAAAGTCATTATCTGGAAGGAGTTGTATAAACTCCTCCATTCGATATTGGGCGGCTGAGCCAATTTGAATCCTGTGGATCGCCGGATTAACCTCAGGGTGTAATTTTTCGAGCTCAATCCGGTGAAGCTTGTTATCAACACCAATAATTTCGGTATGGTTGGCTTCATCCCAGTCGTGATCCTCAGATGACACCCAGAACAATGGGATTACCGGCTTTCCAAGCCTCTCTTCTAGCACACCAGCAAGTCGCGCTGCCGTCAACGCTTTATAAATGTTATAAAGGGGGCCTCCCAGGAACCCTGGTTGCTGGCCGGTAGTCACCATGTAACCACCTTTTTCCACAAAAGCTTCGAGTCGAGTTTCATCCGCTCCAGGCGGTACCAACACAGCCTGGGCTGCCAGCTCACGTTCTGCGCGTCCAAAACGGCCATCCACTTCCGTTGCTTTCGAGCGGAAGTCTTCCAAGGAGGAGAAACTTCTCCCGAAAAAATCAGCGACCTGCTCTTTCCCAGCTAGGTAGTCCCTGACGAGGGGTGGTCCCTTCGGATATCCGACAATGAATTCCATTTCTTTGCGGTTATTGGCTAGTTAGGTGATGCTAAGAACGATATGAGCATGGGCCTGCTATCCTTTGTGATATGGTTCGCCACGTAGAATTGTCCCTGCGCGGTAGAGTTGTTCGCTCAAGACGAGCCGAGCAACCTGGTGTGGCAAGGTCATGGGTGATAACGATAGTTTTTGCTGAGCTCGAGCTAGAACTCCTTCCCCTAGGCCATAAGCACCACCAATTATAAAAGCCACACCTGCCGAGGCCGTCAAAGCTCTATGTTCTAAGTACTTTGCGAGTTCTCTCGAATCCATGGTTCTACCTGACCGAGTTAGAGCTACGACCTCCAGTTCTTTTGAGATTCGGGCAAGAAGCCTTGTCGACTCTGTTTTCAATACTAGCTCTGGATTAGCTGAGGTGCCTCGAGCACCGGAAGAGACTTCCTCAACGCCTAGTTTCCAGTAACGTGCGGCACGTTTCTCGTACTCAGCGACACTCTGCGCGACCGGACCCTTTACCTTCCCCACTGCCAGAATTTGAACTTTCATGCAGTAGTACCTACCAACTTGTCTAATTCACGCTCGATTTCTTGTCGACCAGACTCCCATCGTACTCGCTCTACCAATACCCGCACTCCTCCAAGTATATCATCATACTGAGCTAGCTTAACCGCGTCTTTTTCAGTCACGGCTATAGTTCGCTCGCAAGCAACACGACGCATTTTCGTTATATCGTCCATTCGGTAATCGTGATGATCTGGGAAAGACATTAACTCCACACTTCCCTTTACCATGTTACTGATACTCTGGCTGAACTCTGTCGGTCGAGCTACCGCAGCGATGGCGAGGACATTACGATCCGGAGGAGTGACCGGGGACCCTCTAAGGTCTTGCCACGCA
>Ga0209019_1000696_pt1 | contig 17069 bp, 10 predicted proteins | sample METZYME_3_300m_FD_187549 | JGI IMG/M metagenome (GOLD analysis project Ga0209019, IMG submission 187549) | Marine microbial communities from oxygen minimum zone in mesopelagic equatorial Pacific - METZYME_3_300m (SPAdes) (version 2) | ecosystem: Environmental > Aquatic > Marine > Oceanic... | reverse complement strand
CACAAAGCAGTCCTCTCGGAATCAGAGTTCTGGGTGGGTCATCTTCTGGCCAATTACGCCCTCCCTTTCGAGGAGCCGTCAGATGGCGGCTCGCCGGGCGGGACTTGGAGGCATTCCATCGAGGTCTCCGTTCAGGCCACCCGGTCGGCTTTCCCCGGTGCCAACCTGTTCGCCCATCTGGACAGAAAGTCATTCAAGGCTTGGCAGCGCAACGCCATCATGGCTCTTCTGGAGGAACTGGACGTCCCTATCCGGCGAGGGCGCGAACTCAACTAGGCCTCAGCAATTGTGAAGGCTCTCCACACTCTGCAACCCCTAGATGGGTCTGTTCGGGCGGGCTATCGTAAGCATGATGCCGCTGACTCCGCGGTTCATCATCAGGTGGGTCGCCAAGAGGTACGTCGCCGGCACCGACATCGCCAGCGCCATCGATCTGATGAGCCGTATGAGCTCCGAGGGCGCCTGCTTTACCGTGGATGTCCTCGGTGAGGATGTAGAGTCGCTTGAAGAGGCCCAGTTCTTCATGGGTGAGTACATCAGGCTGCTTGATGCAATAGTCGAGAACGGCTTGGATGCAAACATCTCAATCAAACCGACTGCATTCGGCTTGCTGATTGACGAGTCAGTAGCTCTGGCGAACATCGAGAAGTTGCTCAGAAGAGCCGCTGAGGATGATATCTTCGTGCGATTGGACATGGAGAGTCACAAGGTGACACAAGCCACCATAGACACCGCCTTGGCCATGCACTCGAAGGGCCTGACCAACATCGGGGTCGTGCTGCAAGGTAGGCTGTTCAGGACACCCTCGGACATCATAGGAGTAGAGAATGTCACTGGCCGGGCCACTGATTTCCGCATCTGCAAGGGGATCTACCTCGAGTCAGCCGAGATATCACACACCAGGTATCGCGAGATAGTTGATGCCACGAACCAAGCCATCGACCTGATGCTAGACTCGGGCGCTTACACGGCCATCGCGTCGCATGACACGCCGGTAATCGAGCATGCGCTGACATCCCTCGAGTCACGCGGCATGGGCCCTAGTCTGGAGGACCCCAGATTCAGCGAACCAGTCGCGCGTTCGTCTGGAAAGGGCCCTGGATACGAGTTCCAGTTCCTACTCGGGGTTCGAGGTAACATCAGGCGCAATCTCGCAAGACAAGGGCACAGGACCAGAGTATACGTCCCGTATGGGACAAAGTGGTATGAGTACAGCATGCGTAGACTCAGGGAGAACCCAGAGGTGGCATCGCATGTTGCCAAGGCCCTGCTGATGCCGTGGTCCAATCGACGCTAGTATCGCGTCCTAGGGGGATGGAGGTATATCCTCCTGAGGTCTCCAGCCGTCCTGCTTCCGCTCAGCGTCCTGCCCTTTCCCGTGTGCAGAGCTCGAATCCGCCATCTCCTGCCATCGACTTCGAGAATACTCCCACAGGTGAAAACCCTCTCGGGCTCGCACTCAATGTTCGAAGCAATGCTGTTCTCACCATCAGTGAGTGTCAACCTCACCACGGCTCTGTCACGGCGCACTGCCCACATCGCCCTGATATCTGATGCCCCCAGCTTATCATGAGGTTGTGAGGCTTCGCCGTCGATTCGAGTTACCTCCCAGAGAGCCTCGTCCCGTTCGAAGACGTCCCCGATTGAGATGATCTCATCCTCGTCGACCTCGATGGAGCGTGCCTCGCTCTCCTTGCCGTCGGAGAGCGTCGCACTCACTCGCACAGCCTTCGGAGGGCGCAGTACGATGGTGTGGACCTCGCCGCATTCAACGCACTTCGCCAGAACGTCGTCACCGCTGCCCCTCGGGGTCCTGCGTAGGACCTCGTGCTCGGTGCTCCGCGAGCAGTTTGGGCAACTCGCCGCACCCACATCACCTCCGTTATCCTCAGATTGCACGAGACTCCGGATTGCCCTCCTCTCTTGAAGCCATCCTCGTATGCGATGATTGAATAGACGCACCCCTGAGCAATGCCCATGACCTCCGATGGCAGTGGCTTCGGTCTGCCTCAGATGTCGGAGCGGGAGATGTTCGACAGGCTCCTGTCCGAGGATTCAGAGCGGGGTGACTCGGAGCCAGCCATCGCTGCTGGGATAGGCGAGCAGATGCTGCACATGAGCCTGCGGCCCCTGCCACGCTCGATGAGGGCGAGAATCAGGGATATCAGCGCTAAGATCCCGGCTAGGAACGCCGTACTGGTCGGAGGCGGCATAGGCCATCTGTCGGCATGGCTCCTCGACCTGTGGTGCGGGGATCCCGCCAATCCCCCTGTACAGCCACCGCCTCGCCCTGAATCGTTCCGGATCGTCGAACCCGGAGGTAAGTTCGGCGTCATTATCGACCGCCTCATCCGCCGCCACGGCGCCGAGAGTTGGACCCAAGTCATCCAGATGACTTGGGGCGAGCTGGCCGCGGAGGCAGCGACTTGGTCGGCAGCCAGCGCATCGCTACCGGACTCGGCCAGACCCTACCCTCTGCCTATCCCACTGGACCTCGTGATTATCGATACGGCAGAGACGGAGAGGGCTGCGACGGCAGCAGCAGCCTTCGAACTGCTCTCACACGGCGGGGTGATGCTGGTGCAGGAGCCAGAGGTGCCCACCGGTGATGTAGGGGAAGCCGAATCGGGTTCGACCATGACCCCGGCACAGCGGAAGGTGGAGTCCTTCAACGACTGGATTGAGTTTGTCAAGCAGGTCAGCGAGTCTCACTCTCTGGGCTTCGTCGAGCTGACAGGCGGGACACTGGCCGTGCTGCGCCGGGCTTGAAGCTCGAAGATGACATGCTTGAATCCGCTTGAGTTCATCCCGTGCTCCTCCGATATGACCACCGTGCTAGTGTTGCCCAGTGCCTGCATCACAAGGTCGACCCTGAGGTGCCCGTATCCGTAGTGCTCGTCGTGCTCGTTCTGCCCCTCCTGCATCTGAGAGTTCTGCATGATTATGCTCTTCATCTGCGCCACTGCCGATGGTCCACCCGAATCACCCTCCCTCTGCATCTCGGGGTGGGCCTCAAGCACGATGGCGAGCGCCCCAGACACCCATGCGGTAGCTGCCGAGGTGCCACTGGACCAACCCCACCACGCACCATTGTCCATCCCGCCTGCCATGAGAATCGGGACCTCGTGAGCGGGGGCTACGACCTCGGGCTTCTTGTCGGGGTCGTCGCGAGGCAGAATGGGGTTCGGCCAGATTCTGCCGTTGTTGTCGCCCTCGGAGCTGCCTGCCCAGATGCCTCCCGTTCTGGTTATGCCGCCGACGCAGATTACGTCCTCGACTGATCCGGGCGACTCCACGTCTCCGTCGTCATCCTCACCGTCGTTTCCAGCGGCGGCAACGACGAACACCCCCTCGTCGATGGCATCCTCCACTGACTCCTCGAGGGCGTCACTGGACAGGAATCCAGAGCCGAAGCCCTGATCGCCTCCCAGGCTCAGGGAGACGATGTCCGCCTGATTGTCCACGCACCAGTCGACAGCCTCTGCTATTTGCTCGTCATCCCCAGTGCCCTCCTCACCTATCGCCTTGGCCACAAGGAGGCTGACTCTAGGGGCGTTGCCATGCAATCCGCCCTCCGCCACCACGATTCCCGCCATCGCAGTACCGTGTCCTTCGTTGTCATAGGGCTGGGTCACACCGTCTATCGCATCCAGCCACCCTGCCAGTTCGAGTTTCTCCAGATCTGGGTGTCCCATGTCGATGCCAGAGTCGACTATGCACAGGATGACTCCGGTGCCGTCTCCCTGTACGGCATCGAGTCCTGTGAGATCCCTGTACTCATCCTCCCAAGTGAGCAGTGCCGAAGGAGGGCCTCCGATATTGACATCCTCTATTTCGGCCCAGACCCAGAGCATCACAACGGCCACGCTAAGCAGCACGATGATTGCAGCAGAGACGCCAATGACGATGCCCAGAGCGTCATCGGTGCCGCGTTCCTCCTCGTTGTCGTAATCCTGGACCGGCACTCCGTCAGCATGCTCCGCTTCAAACGCGTCTGCGACGTCGGAGACATCATCATCCTCCCACCAACTATGTTCGACCATCAGTCTCGCCCGTACTCGGATGCGTGCCGCCCTTGAATGCTCGTCAGGTCTGCATGCGCAGTCTACCAGGCCTCAGGCCTGCTGAAGTGGCTGACTATGGTCGTGTTCGAACTGCAACTCGGACACTCGATACGAATAGGCAGCACTGCATTGCATTCCGGACACGGCGTGCCCGGCTTGCCCAAACCCGAGCATTCAGCAGAGCAAGGGACCTCTATCCTGCCGCTCTCATGCCTGACCGCGGGGGTGGAGCCACTACAGATTGGGCACTTGCCCTGCTCGGCTTTGACCGTCGGCTCTGGTGCTTCTCCTGCGACTTCCCTCGCCCTGACCGACTGGATTCTGTCTTCGGCCCCACCCAGCATGAACTGTGGATACCACAGCACGTGCATCAGGAAGGCCGCTGCGAGGAATCCGGTTATGACGAACATCCCCACCATCAGGTTGCTGTAGTCGACTATCGGCGGCCGCTGAGATATCACATGCGAGCCCGACCACGACATCAGGTTCACCAGTATCATCCACATCCCGAGGCTGAGGCTCCATGCCCTCAGGCTGTGGTCCCTCCACGCCTTCTGGACGACCCGAGGATCAGGGTGCGAGTGGCGCTCCTCCACGTGGATGTCACGAGTCTCTATTACCGCGCGGTGGACGACCACGATGGACAGGAAGAACAGGACCAGATTGGAGATTCCCAGCATGGCCCAGTCCATGCCTGTGGAGCCTGCAGGGAAGTCGGGCGACTCAGAGTGAGAGCTTATCGCGCCCAATTGCACCGCCATCATCGCTAGCCACAGATAGACTAGGTTCTCCCTCATTATCGGGTACCTTGTCCACATCGTCACGAAGACACCCGCCCAAGCGATTATCGATAGCAGCGCCAGCATCAACGACAGGTCAGACAGGTTCTGGAAGCCACTGAGCCCCACCCGGTTGTAGTCACCCCCGCCGGCCAGCTCCCCGATTCCGAGGTCCCAGGCACCCAGCACCATGCCGGCGAAGGCCAATCCGAGGCAAGCCAACTCGCCAATCCCCCACTGCCTCCTAATCATGGCAAGATGGAATGTGAAATCCTCAAGGAAGATGTCCAGTAGCGCCAGCCTCTCGTCCTTCTCGGAGAACCTCCATGGCAGTTGTACATCGGTCAGGCGAAGCGCCTCTCTGCTCGAAGCAGCACCGGCCGCCGACGCAGTTCCGCCCTCATCCACGTTAGCGCCGAATCAAGGCACCGCATAAGGGACGCGCTGCGACGGTCCGCCTGAGCACCGATAGAGAGGGAGTGGCGCCGAGAGGGAGATTTGAACTCCCGAGGGAAAATCCCACAAGATTTCCAGTCTTGCGCAATACCAGGCTATGCGATCTCGGCAGGCGTCCCGGCGAGCGATGCCAAACTCTTGAGTCTGTTGCACTCACACAAGTCAATCCGCAGTGGTTAAATTGAGCCCATTGATGGCCGGAGCACTGCCACTGTGGCTTAGGGGTATAGCATCCCATTGGTAATGGGAAGGTCGGGAGTTCAATTCTCCCCAGTGGCTCCACCCAGAACCTCTGGAGGCAATCATATTCCAAGATGAAAATGCTGCTATATCTCCCTGTTCGGAGAACAGGACCAATTCATTCATAATACCCTAAACCCACGTAGGTACATGCCAGCCGAGCGTAAGAGACTAGCAGGAGCCCTTGTTCTCCTGATGCTCCTATCACCGATTGCCGCCGCAGCGAACTCGAATTGGGTAGGGCCTTCCTCGGTCAACCCCCAAGGAGATGAAGTGACACTGACGGGGTTCAGGGTACCGGGTAATGCCACCGTACTCGATGGGTGGCTACATGTCACCGACTCGCCCATGGCCGCATCCCTCGATAGCGGCATAGTGTGGGAGGGCACCGATTTCTCCTCAGGCACCTTCTTTGGCACCGAGCTGATAAATGACGAGACACTGACCCTAGCGGACGACGGGACACGTTCCAACATCACCACCTTCGATGAGGGTGATATCACGGTCAACCTCAACGGCGCGTACAAGTACTCGCCCGGATGGCGACATCTCTACGACTATGGCTACAACACCGGGATGTCAGGCTGCAGCGGAGGCAACGGAACCTCTGTAGAGAGGGGCTGGGACGACGATTTTGACCAGGATCTCGACAGCGACGAAATACTCTGGACCGACTACTTCTGCGACACTGTGGTTAATGGAACCACGATCTACTGGCTGTTCGAATTCTTCTCGGTCTCCGCAGGTTCCAACTGCGAGTTCGCTGGCAATCTGATGAAGGCAGGTCTGAATCTCGACGGCGACAACCAGTTGGACTCCAATGAAATCACCAATCAGACCTACTTCTGCCATCAGGCCAAGCTCTGGGGGGCAACCACCTTCACCAATCTCAACGGCACAATCTACGGCGATGAGCAGACACTGCCTCACGGCACGGTACCCTCTGCAGCGACAGAAGGTATAGTCGCCGTCGGCACGATGCCCGGCGACCCTGTCCCGGCCGGGACTTCGGGATACTTCCTGATACCGCAGGTGGACGTCCCAGATCCTGCGGAGATTAGTGGATACTACCTGACCTTCGACCACTGGTACCACCTCGACAGCACCGCCGCAGGTGGAGGCGACGGCGCCTGGGTCGAGTACAGGATCAACACCAACGGCTGGACCGATTGGTCCTACATCGCTCCTGACGGCGGCTATCCGAGCACCATGTCCACCAGCGCTCCCACCCCAGCGGGCGCCCCCACTGGGGCCGTCCCGGTGTTCGCCTCGCCGACCCATAGCGGTTGGGTCTCCAGCAACATCTCGATGTCATCCATCTCCGATATCGAGAATGCTAGCAAGATACAGTTCCGGTTCCACATCTGGACCAACCCCAACGCGGCCAACGAGAGGCCGGGCTGGTTCCTAGACAACATTGACTTCCACAACGATGGCACTCAATTCGGCGCATGGCACGGCGGCTGCTACACCCCCGGCTCGCCCTGCGCATACTCTCCGAGCCAGTATGGCGCCCTGCAGAGGACAATGAATCTGACCGGGACCAATAGCACCTACGAAATCGAGGTAGACATGGAGTGGGACCTGCAGGGATCCTACGGAGACAACGCTTGCGTCGAACTCTCTCTGAACAACAACACATGGACCGATATCTCGTCCACCAGTTCCAGCACCAGCCAGAACTGCGAGGACAGGGCCGGGGCAATCCCAGGGGTCAGTGGCTACGATGGCGTCAGCGGGGACCAGAGCAACGGCATCCGCACAGTTGCGTTCGACATCCCTACTTCATTCCTGAATCAGGGCCAAGTCTACATCAGGTTCATTGTAGACAGTGACCAATTCACCCCTCACTACGGAGGGAACGCCCCCGGGGACAGCCAAGAAGGCCTCACTGTGGACAACATAAGAGTCGTTGACGGATCTGGAAATATTTTCCTTGAGGACGACTTTGAAACAACTACTACCGGCGCGTATCACTATCCCGCGGTTTTCCCTAATCCGTCCTCCAACACCCAGACCGGCGTCGATGACTGGGCTCATTACATCTTCACTAGCGGAGAACAGGACATCATCAAGGGTTTCGAGGACTCCACTGCCAGCAACCCCTCGACAAATATGCCATCAGGTTGGACAAGGAACAACAACGGTGGGGCCTCGTGGAACTACGGGCAGATTTCAGGAAACACCGGCCCCTCGGACGAGCCCTCATTTCCTTATCTCATGGCAACAAATTTGAACGGTGCTTATGGCGCCAGTGCAAATGATATACTGACTGGTCCAACATACAGCCTTCCTGCGAATTCGAGTGCATCACTTGTCTTTGACCACTGGGCCTGCTGCGAGGCTCCTTGGGATGGGGCTTACATCCAGATAAAGGTTAACAACGGCGGATGGAATCACTTCGACCCTGGAGCAGGCTTCTATTCACACATTTCGACATACGGGCCATTCACCGGTACTAATACACCCGTTTTCGGGCAATTAAAGTGCACTGGTGCGGGCGCGACGTGGACCGTTACGGATACTACTTTTGACCACAAAGTGGCCGATCTCTCACAGTACGCTGGAGACGATGTCAGGTTCAGATATCTCGTGCAGGCCGACAGTATATGGCAGTACAGCGGGTGGTACCTAGACAACGTAGGAGTGAGCATAGCGAACTATGGGGAACCCGGCGATTGGCTGAGCACCCCGTTCACAGCATCCGACATCCATGACTTCAATCTCGGATTCATCGATATTGATGCAGCCATACCCCCCGAAGCTTCGGTCAGAGCCTCTCTGATAGACACCTACACACAGCAGACTGTTCCCGGGTACTCAAACGTCTCTTTCCCGATTTCTCTCGCCGGAGTTGACACCACAACGACTCCGCAGATGAGACTCAGGGTCCACATGGACACCACCAACGAGGAGGAGACCGCGAGTATCAGCAAGATTCACATCGGAGGCAAGAGGGTCCTCAGCGCAACAGCGCTAGAGGGCAACGGCTGGGAACTGAGCCCCAGCGTCACCCTGAACGAGACAGGCATCCTGACCGCGACCGGAGTCGCCGGCACAATTTCTTCGGATTACCTCCACTCCTCGAGGCCGATTAAGAGCGTCGGGTTCTCGGGCAATTTCTCGAGCGGCCTAACCATCAGCCTGTCGGGGCCGAACGGCGGCACCTTGGGAACTGGATCCGGCGCCGGAATAGCCTTCACCTACCCTCAGCCTGGCTTCGGAGTATCGATATCTCTGCCTACCAACGGCTGGATCGATAGGCTGGTCCTGACTGCCTTCTTCGCCGAGCCCGCGCTCAATCCCGACATCGACGTGCTCGGTGACGAGACTCACGAGTGGAACTTCTCGTTCGGTGACGACTACGGCCACTACGGTTGGCAGTCACTGCTCTCCGGCATGGGTAACTCGGTCACGGCGACAACGCTTGACCTCGATGGCAGTAACCCTGCCTCGCTTTCATTCAGAATACCAGCAGCCGGAGCGGTGAACGCCGGCATCATCTCCATTGCCCCCGACTCAGACGGCTTCGAGTCACCGGTCTCGGTCTCCGTTGGCAGCGCGACCCAGACTGGAAGCGCCGGCGCATCCCCGTTCCACAACATGCTCGACAATGCCCAGATACTGGCAATCAATTCGCTGCCGGGCAGCCATACCGATCCTGACACCGGAAGGCAGTGGAGGGAGGTCTCCCTGAGTATCGATTCGAGCAGCGCCCAGACGGTGACGCTGACTAGAATGGGGGTCGGCTACATGATCTTCGAGAACGTCTCCGGGCTAGCCGCTTCGGTATCCGCCTACCACGACTCCCAGACCCAGGACGACCCGCCCCCCGTGGAGGTCTCGATACCCGTCAGCATCTCAGCTGAGATGGGTTCTGTAGCCATTGACGGCGATCTTGACATCGACTATATCATGACCAATCGCGACTTCCAAGTCCCCAACACGATGTACCCCGACAGGCAGTTGGTGGAGATAATGACCAGACACCATCACCTGTACGACAACGACGAGATCGAGAAGATTACCCTACGGGGGACTGCCTCTGATGGGGTGATTCTCGAGTTCGAAGCCACCAAAGACCCGGTAGCCGGATGGGATCCGACAGTGCCGGTATCGTTCAGCCAATCCTCAGGCAGCAGTTCCGCAATGCTCGACGAGACTTCCAGTTACATCGGCAACGAGGTGCACAGTGACGGCTGGAACGACGTCGTCGTTCACTGGATGTTCGACATTTCTTGGGGCTGGGACGATGTGGATAGCATCCGCTGGGTCGCTCAGGCCTTCGACCCGTCAGGGGAGACTGTGTGGCCTGCAGTGTCATTCAGCGGTCAGTCCGGCGCCAAGGCGGTTGAGAACGACCTACAGGTCGACTCCTTCGAGATCCGAGACGAAACCGGCAGATTGCTGTCCAATCAGTACTCGCCGTTCTACCCATTCCCGATTATAGAGGGAGCACAGGTCAATATCACCGGAACCGTACGCTTCCAGGACTCGATTCAGACCCGACCCGACTCAGGCGACTACTCAGTGGGACTGAATCTCTCGGGCAACTTATTCGCAATGACATCCGAGGGCAGCGGAGGCTACTCGGGCATAGTTTCGCCTCCAGCCTCACTGACGGAGTTGTCCATGTCGCCAATGATGCTCACAGTCGGCCCCTCGGGTTCGGCGACAGGAGCGATGGATGTGACTGGAGTTCCGCCACAGGTTATCGTCAGGATCGATTCCAACCCACCGACCGCTGGTCCTCTTGAGATTAACACCAACATCGGGCTGCAGCCGGCCCACAGCAAGGTCTGGGAGCCAGAAAACCCCCTTACGTTGTTCATAAACGTCAATGAGGGCGAGGCTCGTGGTGAGATGATTACACTGCGCTACTGGCGAGAGAGCGTGGACGATCTGAATATGGACGGCATCGCCGATGAGGACGAGTACCTGTCGCAGCAGATGCCTCTGACTTCCGGCATGACTGGCCAGCAGCAGGTGCAGTTCCCTGCGGTGGACGTTTCCACCCTGCCCTTCAACAGCATGGTCCATTTCTACATCGAGGGCACTGACTGGGCTGGGCACACATACCAAGACGGAGGCACCGGAGGTGGCCCGGGTGCTGAAAACGCGTGGGCCAGTGTCGTGGTAGCCACAGACGAGCCGACCAATCTGATTTCATCCGGATACGACTTGGACCGTGAGATTGGCTTCCTGCTCGCAGGAGTGCCGCACGCCTTCACCCTGCAGATTGACGAGCTCAACGGCATCCACACCCTCGACAACATCACCGTGATGCTGTGCGGCGACGGTCCGTCCAACCTCGGTAAGTTCACCTACGACCCGTCCAGAGGGACGCTGTGGTCCGCTGATGATAGCATGGTCTCCCCACTGAGCGCGCAGTCGTCGCAAATCACCTCGGCAATCACCCAAATTAGCCTCGGCTTTGAGCTCTCGTGGGACTACCCGTGGGAGGAGGGGCAGCTCGGTTGCAAACCGAGCATCAGCATAGAGGACGACCTCACTACCGTCGCCTACCAGAACAACATAGGCGAACTGACCTGGGAGCTCGATAACAAGTTCATGGCAGTACCAGAGTCCATGAGCGACCTGACTCCGCCAATGATTGAGCCGAACGGGGATTCTCTGTACCTGCGACAGGGTGACGAGTTCCAGATGGACGGCTCAATCTACTACGCCGGCTCTCAGGTGCTGGCCTCGGAAATACCCGACGACCTAAAGGTCGAGATCGAGGTCATCTACGGCACTCAGGAGATTGACATGGAGGTCGACGTGGACCCCGACGGGTCCTTCTCCGGATCGATGGTCCTGCCAGCGAGGGTGCCGTTGAACCCAGAGATGCCGGTCACTACCACCGTCCTCAACGTCCCCGGTTTGGGTTCGTCGATGTCAAACAGCGATGCCTCAGTCATCGTTGACAGCAAGGCACCTCAGGCTCTGTTCAACCTAGCAGATTATCCTGATTCATCTCTGACTATACTGGATTCGGACAGACTGGCCGATGTCACGGTGACCGTGACAATGGTCGATGAGATAGGGATGATGGACGGCCCACTGCAGGTCTCATGGGTCTACGTCAGAGACAACGGCCCAGTAGCAGGGACCGAGGTCACCGGCGAGTTGACCATGATAATCGACGACGCGACTAACGACGTCTACCAGTCGCCTCTGGACCTCAACCCAATCAATGGCATGAAGATCGAATCGGGTGACTACCTCTGGTTCTGGATTACTTCGACGGACAAGTCGGGTAACGAGATCATAGGCTCGGGCAGCGAGTCTGCCCCGAGACAGGTCACACTGAGGATTATGGAGTTCCTCGGCCAGTTTACTCGCTCTGTGATCAACCCCAGCAACACTCCGGTGCAGGGCGATATACTCACCATCGAGACCTTCTGGGAGAATCCCGGCAAGAGGGAAGGGGAGTACATGGTCGGACTATACGAACTGGTCGAAGGAGGCCAGTGGAGACTCTCCTTGTCAACTGAGAGGGACGGCGAGGTGTCGCTGTCCCTGCCCGCCGAGAGCTCGAGCGTGTACGCCAATTTCCAATGGGAGTCGTGGCAGCCCGGCCAGCCGAACCTGTACCTCATCGTTGACGGTGACTTCGACAACCCCTATCAGGCGATTACAGGGATCAACGTTTCACCACCGCCCACCACCGAGAGTGGCGGTGAAGACTCGCAGATGATCATGCTCGGCGGTGTCTTGGTCGTTGTAGTGCTCGGCATAGCGATGACCATGATGCGAGGCCGTGAGAGTGACGACTACTATTACGAGGACGATGACGAGGATTACTACGAGGACGACTCGTGGGACTCCGCTGGAGATAAGTCCGAAGAGGAAGAAGAGGAAGAAGGGCAAGAAGAGGCGGATGAGGAAGTCGAGTGACGGCTAGCCAAACCAACTTCATCAACCGCCATTACTGCAATATTACGACCTCCCGTGTTTATAGGCCACAGGACAGCGCTCGCCCGCTTGAGGAAGCGATTCCTCAGATGGGATGCGCGATGCCTGAGGACAGCGAGGCTGGGACTTTCGATGAGCTCAGAGATGAGGTTGAGGAGCTCAGAGCGCTCGTCAACACACTGCTCACGATCATAATGGAAGAGGCCGACGGGGTGCAGACAGGGGCTGCCCCGTCGATCCCCGATCAACCGAAGCGCGGATACTGCATGTAGTCAGTACTGCACCGGCTCTGGGTCGATACTGCGCCACAGGTACCATGTCGCTACGGTTCTCCAGGGTCTCCAGTCCCGAGACTTGGCAATCAGATCATCGTTGTTCATTCGCTCACCTCCGGAGTACAGTCGCTCGACCGCACGCACCACTCCTATGTCGCCCACTGGGAAGACATCGGGTCTGAGCAGCGTGAAGATCAGAATCATCTCTGCTGTCCAAGTCCCCACTCCTCTGAGTTCAATGAGAGCAGCCATCACCTCTTCGTCACTCAGGCCATCCCAGTCGATGTCGGCGTACCCGCTCTGCCACGCCTCGGCTATCCCGAGGATGTACTCAGCCTTGCGTCCCGACAGCCCGCATCCGCGCAACTCCTCGTGACCGAGTGACAGCACTGACTTAGGATTCACTTCGCCGACGAGACCCTCAAACCTGCCCCAGATTGTCCGCGCTGCGGTAGTCGAGATCTGCTGGCTGACGATGGCCGAGATCAGACTGAGGAACATGTCCCCCTTCGAGGAGAGGACTGGCTCCTCGTTCCGTGCGATGACCTCTGCTAGAACCGAATCAGCGGCAGACAGTTCCGCCTTTGCCGTCACCCAGTACCCGGGAATCGAACCTGCCGTCGGCATATCGGGCTGCACAGCCTCATGGTTCAAGACGAATGCGTATGTCCGGGTACCGTGAAGATGGAGTCAATGCTCCTGCTGGGGGCGGGACTGATGACTGCTGCCTTCGTCGCAGTAGTCCTCTTTTCACCAAGTACACTCACCGAAGAGCCTGCTGACTGGGATATCGTCGATGTCTGTTTGGCGGGCCACAGCGAGATTGTCTCGCACGACCACGCGACGCTGAGGATATTCATCGACGGCTCGGAGGTCGCAATCGCAGCCAACATCGGGATAGACGACTCCGAATGCGACGGCATGAGGGGAATCCACACCCATGACGAGACCGGCAAGCTCCACATCGAGACCCCAACTCCGATGAACGCCCCGGTCGGAGCCTTCTTTGAGATCTGGGGCGAGACCTTCAATGAGAATCAGATACTCAATCAGGTCGCTGACGAGGACAGTGAGGTGGTGATGTACGTCAACGGCGAGTTGAACGACGAGTACCAGAACTGCGTCATTCACAACAACGATGTCATAGAGATCTACTACCGAGACAAGTCTGACTAGCCCTTGATCACCGCTATCGGCCTCAATCGAGCCACCGGCCTCGCCAGACCGGCTTCGCTGGTCAATCGGATGACCTCATCGACGTCTTTGTATGCCTCAGGAGCCTCCTCGGAGAGGACGTTGGGGGTCTTGACTCTGACATGGATGCCACGTGCCTCAAGCGCCTCCATCAGGGCGTTGGAGTCGACACTCTTGCGTGCTGCGGTGCGCGAAAGCCTGCGGCCAGCCCCGTGACAGGACGACGAGAAGGCATCATTGCCCCCCGAGGTCGGCCCAGCGAGCACCCACGAGGCCGTCCCCATGTCGCCGGGGACCAGCACCGGCTGTCCGACTCCTGAAAACGCGGCCGCCAGTTCGGGATGGTCCCCACCGAGTGCTCTGGTGGCGCCCTTGCGGTGCACGCAGCACGTGCATGAGGCTCCGTGCACGTGGTGCTGCTCGATTTTGGCGATGTTATGGCTCACGTCGTAGACGACATCCAGTCCACCGTCTCGCCCGTGCTGCTCGCGCAGGGCCTCGCGCAGCCTCTGGGTCAGAGCCGAGCGGTTTGCGAATGCGTAGTTACCAGCAGCGCTCATCGCATCTAGGTAGGCCGCCCCCTCGCGGCTGTGTATGGGTGCGGCTGCGAGCTGGCGGTCTGCGAGCCTAATCCCCCACTCTGGCGAGTGCCAAGCATCGCCATCTCTGTGGTACTTGGCCTCTATCGCTGCCACATGCTCGGTGCAGACCTGATGTCCGAGCCCCCTAGATCCGGTGTGGATCATCGCTGTCACCTGCCCCTTTCTGAGCCCGAAGGCAGAGGCAGCGGAATGGTCGACCACCCTGTCGACTACCTGCAGTTCGACGAAGTGGTTGCCCGACCCGAGGGTCCCGAGCGCGGTCGAGCCGCGCTTGAGAGCGCGCTTGCCGACGTCCCTCTCCGAGCTCTCCAGCCTACCATTCGACTCAATCGCCTCGAGGTCACGTGACTCTCCCCATCCGAGGTCGACCGCGGCGCCAGCGCCGTCTGAGAGGACGGATTCGATCTCACTCGCAGTCAAACTGACTCCGCCCTTGCGGCTCGCCCCGGCGGGGATCGAGCGAGCGAGGCTCGCGACCAAGGCCTTGGGGTCGACATCACTTAGGGTCATCTCAGTGGCACACAGCCTGACTCCACAGTTGATGTCGAATCCGACCCCACCTGGTGAGATCGCCCCACCCTGCTCACCGGCATCGACATCGGTCGCCACGACTCCTCCTATTGGGAAGCCATAACCGAAGTGCCAGTCGGCCATGGCCCAAGCCTCTCCGACAATTCCCGGCAGGCAGGCGGTGTTGACCAGCTGAGCGGGCGAGCGGTCGTCCGAGTGCTCCGCCAAATGTTGCTCGTCGGCAATCAGTATGGCGTCGGTGAGCATACTGCCGTGCTTCGAGATGCGCATCCGGCTAGGGCCTGACGGCTCGAGGAAATCCCTCCACTCGGCTGCCATGGTCAAGCCTGCTGCGCCCTCGCTTTCAACGCAACGGGCGGCCCTCGCACAATTGCCTTCAAGACCGCCCGTCCGATGGACGGAGCGCAGGCAAGGTGCGATAGCGTGGCTTTTGGAGAGATTCACATACCCTACTGGGAGGAATCAGGACACGTCTGCAAGACCTGTCGGGTCACCGGTGCGCGCTTCTGGACGAGGGACGACAGCCGAACCACTTGCGGCGATTCGACCGAGGACCCGTACACCTTCATCGGCAACCCGACGATAGACGGCTTCCCGATGCGGGGCAAGGCCCTCAAGGACGCCATGAGGGAGGCCTTCTTGGATTTCTTTGAGAAGCGCGGCCATTCTCGCGTGGAACCTTACCCGATCATCGCCAGATGGCGTGACGATATTCATCTGACCATTGCTAGCATAGCCGACTTCCAGCCCCATGTGACGAGCGGGCAGGTCCCGCCTCCAGCCAACCCGCTCGGCATCAGCCAGCCTTGCATAAGGTTGACTGATGTGGCCGCAGTAGGCCGTTCCGGACGACACCTGTCCACATTCGAGATGATGGCACACCACGCCTTCAACCGCCCCAAAGACGGCGACGTAGTCTACTGGATAGACCAGTGCGTGCGCTACTGCGACGAGATGCTGGTCGATTCGTTTGGCATCAGGCCCGAGGACCTGACCTACGTCGAGAACCCATGGTCAGGCGGTGGCAATGCCGGCCCCGCTCTCGAGGTTATCGTAGGGGGGCTTGAACTGGCCACTCTAGTGTTCATGAGTCTAGAGGAGTCGGACGACGGTGATGTTGAGATCAAGGGGTTGCGTTACAAGGAGATGGATCTGCAGATCATCGACACCGGCTACGGACTCGAGAGGTTCTGCTGGGCCGCGGCCGGAACCCCTACAATCTACGAGGCAATCTATCCCGAGTCAGTGGCATGGCTGAAGCAGTTGAGCGACTTCGAATCGATGGTATCCTCGTTGGGTATCGGAGTGGATATGGATGCCTTGCTCAGTGAGCTCTCGAGACTAGCAGGAATCCTGAACATTGACGTCGGGACTGACGTGCAGGCGCTGTACGAGAAACTCGCGGAAAGGCTCTCTGAGACTGGCATAGAGCTCTCTGTAGACGACCTTAAGCGAGTGACTGAGCCGCTGTCTTCAATATATGCGATACCCGATCACATGCATGCTCTGTGCAACATGCTCGGCGATGGCCTAGTTCCGAGCAACGCCAAGGCGGGCTACCTCGCTAGGATGCTGGCTCGCCGTTCTTGCAGGATGAAGGACGGTATCGGTGCGTCAGTCAGCCTCGCCGAACTCGGGGCGCACCACATGGACACCCATCTGGATATGTCCTGCTTCGTTCAGTCTAGAGAGGGGATTCTGAGAATCCTCGAACTCGAGGAGGCCCGATACTACGAGATGCTGAGAAAGGGCGAGGCCGCTGTGCGTACGGCGTTGAAGACACTACCGAAGGACGCGACCGAGGTACCCGACGAGACTCTGTTCCGTCTCGCCGAGGAGAGGGGACTGAATCCGGAGATGACGGTGTCGATTGCCCACGGACTCGGCTGGGAGGGGCTGTCGGTGAGGGTCGGCTTCGCAGCCGACATGGCCGCTCGCAACGCCCAGATGACCAAGGCCGCCGCCAAGACTAGAGCGCGGCAGAGCATAGTCGATGTGGACTCTATGCCG
>Ga0209019_1000689_pt1 | contig 17084 bp, 10 predicted proteins | sample METZYME_3_300m_FD_187549 | JGI IMG/M metagenome (GOLD analysis project Ga0209019, IMG submission 187549) | Marine microbial communities from oxygen minimum zone in mesopelagic equatorial Pacific - METZYME_3_300m (SPAdes) (version 2) | ecosystem: Environmental > Aquatic > Marine > Oceanic... | reverse complement strand
TGCATACAGTTAAAAATCCCAGCCCTGAAATAGCAGCTCCAAAAGAAATGCCGGCCATACCGCGCCCGGAAACTGCGCCTGATGTTGCTGGCGCATCACTGCCTTTGCCCGGCCACGAGGAAGAACTGTTATACACAATTGATACTGAGCTTTACCGCGCACGGATTTCTTCCAAATACGGAGGCTCTCTGGTGTCTTTTGAGACTTTTAACTATACCGGTCAAGACAGCGGGGTTTTAAACCTTATTAACGGTATTAATAGTGAGAACCTGGTGATTCGTTATAAAAACATCGATGGTCAGGATGTTGATCTCAGCGCGCCCTGGAGTCCGGGCAGAAAACACTTCAGCGGCGCAATAACGACCCCTACAACATTTTCCTTTTTCATAGATGTGGGCAACAACAAAATCGAAAAATCTCTAACTTTTTATCCCGATAGTTATATTATTGATATAAACACCAACTTGGACGGCGTTGCTGACCAAGTCTTTGCGGGTGTTTATACTTTCGGTTGGTATGGCGGACTTACAACTACTGAAAAAAACGTTATAGATGACAAAACATATTTTTATTCTTATGTATTCCAGGGCGGGGAACTTGTTGACCTAAAAGTAAAAAGTGGCGAGTCTGAGTCTATGAACCTTAACGGCTCCACTGAATGGGTGGCTATTCGCACAAAATATTTTATTACAGCTCTTATTCCAGGCCGTTCCGGAGATGTTTCTTCAGCGTTCATTTCCGGCACAAATGGAAGCCGAGAGTTATATGACATGGCCCTCTCCCTACCCGCTTCCGGGGCTTCTTCGCTTCGTCTTTACTTGGGGCCTTTAGAGTACGACAAGATCAAGTCCGTAGGAAAAGACCTTGATCGTGTTATGAATTTTGGTTTTTGGTTTATACGCCCCATCTCAAAAGGCGTGCTCTGGCTTTTAAAAAAGATGAATGAATACATCCCTAACTATGGTTTTGTCCTGATTGTTTTTTCTGTACTAGTAAAATTACTTGTTTTTCCCCTGACAAAGAAAAGCTATGAGTCTACGGCAGCAATGCAACGCCTGGCTCCGGAAATAGCGGCTCTTCGTGAAAAATTAAAAGATAATCCTCAGAAACTAAACCAGGCAACCATGAAGCTCTATAAGGACAAAGGCGTTAATCCTCTTGGCGGCTGTTTTCCAATGTTGCTCCAAATGCCGCTTCTGTTCGCGCTTTTTCAGGTATTTCGCACCACCATTGAGCTACGGGCTGAGCCTTTTGTTTTTTGGATAAAGGACCTTTCTGCTCCCGATGCTGTGTACACTCTTCCATTTTCTATTCCTATCTATGGCGCTCACGTAGCCGTTCTTCCTATCCTTATGGTTATATCTATGTTTATACAACAGCGTATGATGTCGCCTAGCGGCGGCGAACAGCAGGCCCAACAGAAAATGATGATGTATTTTATGACGGGCTTTTTTTTCCTTTTATTTAATTCCTTTCCTTCGGGCCTTAATTTGTACTACACCCTTTTTAACGTTTTAACCATAGTTCAGCAAAAGTTCATTACAACCCATCCCCACCCTCCTGCTGAAGTAAAGACCGCTGTTTAGTTTTTGCTGTGGGGAACGATACAATAATCGCCCCTGCGACTCCACCCGGTGTTGGAGGTCTTTCTGTTTTGCGTTTGAGTGGTTCGATTTCTTTTGAATCTCTTTCTTCGGTTTCAAAAAGACCTGTAGAATCTTTTCCACCCCGCGTGGCCACCCTCACTCCGATTTTTAATAATTCTGGCGCTATAATTGATACCTGTATTGTAACTTTTTTCCCTGGGCCTGCCTCTTACACCGCTGAGGATGTTGTTGAGATTTCTTGTCATGGTAATCCTATTATTGTTAGTTCTATCTTATCTGTTTTTCTTGAAATTGGTCTTCGCCTTGCTGATCCTGGTGAATTCACTAAGCGCTCATTTTTAAACGGTAAGTTAGATCTTGTCCAGGCAGAGTCTGTTGCGCAACGTATTTCATCAAAGTCTGTCCGCGCCTCTGAATTAACAAATAGGGCTTTTTCTGGCGAACTATCCGATCGTCTTGACTCATTACGAAACGATATTATATCTATTCTTTCAGCGTGTGAGCACGGCCTTGATATATCAGAAGAAGACTTCAACGAAGATTTTAATATAAACTCTTTATTAACAATTAATAATATATCATCTAAATGTAAACTATTTTTAGAAGGGTTTGATGAAAACAGATATTATATTTCCGGTGCGCGCGTGGTCATCTCTGGAAAACCCAACGTTGGAAAGTCAACCTTGTTCAACGCTCTCATCGGCACCGATCGCGCAATAACAAGTGAGCGACCCGGAACGACAAGGGACTACATTGAGGCTGAGCTAACTATTAAAGGCGTCCCTGTGCAGCTATTTGACACTGCTGGGCTCCGTGAATCTTTTGACGTTGTTGAGCAAGAGGGGGTGCGTCGCGCCCTCTCGGTGAAGAAGAATTGTGACCTTTTGCTAGAGGTACACGATGTTGTTGAATATATTGAACCTACAAAACAAATAATTCATATATTAAACAAGTCTGATCTTCATAATATGGATGATATTCCAAAAGATCTAAGCGGGTTTTTTATTATATCTGCAAAAAATGGCGAGGGGTTAGGCGCCTTAAAATCGGCAATTTTTTCCGCCCTCACTGGACGCGCTTCGAGCTATGTCGACGTATCTCTTATTACCAAAAGACAAGCAGATTCCATGGCCTGCTGCCATCATCACACTTTAAATGCAGCGTCCTTTTTTAAAGAAGGCCTCCCTGAATATGAGCTTGTCTCTTTTGAGCTACGAGAGGCAATCAAACAAATAGATGTTATTCTTGGGGCTACATACCCAGATGATATTTTATCAAAAATCTTTGATGAATTCTGCGTAGGTAAATAGAGTTTCACGTGAAACAAGTAAATAAATACGGAACAATTATCATTGGTGGCGGCCATGCTGGTACCGAGGCCGCTTTTATATGTTCTAAAATGGGCATAAAAACAGCAGTTATTACAATGGACTCCAGGGCTGTCGGCCGCATGTCATGCAATCCGGCCATCGGAGGCCTTGCTAAGGGCCAGATGGTTCGGGAAATGGATGTTCTTGGGGGGTCTATGGGCGAATTTACTGACCTATCAGGAATTCAATTTAAAGTATTGAATAGAACAAAGGGCCGCAGTGTGTGGTCACCCAGGGCGCAGGTTGATAAAAGATCCTATGAAAGACTGGTACGAAATAAAATTGATAACCAGAATATTCGATTAATAGAGGGCGAAGCTGTTAACGTTTATGTAAAAAACAATCGTATACATGGTGTTGTTCTTCGTACTGGCGATATCGTCCATAGCCGCGCCGTTATCATTACTTGCGGCACTTTCCTTTCTGGGATCATCCATATTGGCGGGCGCAAGGCGCTGGCGGGCAGGCTTGGGGAGGGGCCATCAAACGGATTGACTGATGGTTTGATAAGCCTGGGGTTTAAAGCCGGGCGGCTAAAAACAGGGACGCCGCCCCGAATTGATAAGAAATCTGTTTTGTGGGACAAAACAAATGAAGTGTTCGGCGACTTAAGCCCCGTTCCTTTTTCTTATAACACTAGAAATTTTTCACCTCCAAACATTCCCTGTCATACTGTTCGCACAAATGAACACTGCCACAACATAATAAAAGACAACCTGGAAAATTCGCCCATGTTTACAGGCGACATTGCTGGTATCGGCCCGCGTTACTGTCCTTCAATAGAAGATAAAATTCACCGATTTTCGCACCACGATTCACATACCCTGTTTTTAGAACCAGAGTGGCTCAACTCCGATCAAATTTATACAAATGGATTTTCAACCAGCCTTCCAGAATCTATCCAGCTTCAAGCTCTGCGCACCATTCCAGCATTGAAAAGGGCTGTGTTTTATCGACCCGGTTATGCCATCGAATACGACTTTTTTCATCCCGCACAATTAAAATCGACGCTTGAAACAAAAGAAGTGGCTGGCCTTTTTTTTGCCGGTCAAATAAATGGTACATCAGGATATGAAGAGGCTGGAGCACAGGGCCTTTTAGCGGGTATCAATGCATCTGCTTATATAAAAGAGAGTGCGCCGATTGTTCTCTCTCGCGATCAGTCTTATATTGGCGTTATGATCGATGACCTGGTAACAAAAGACACCTTAGAGCCCTATCGCATGTTTACATCCCGCGCCGAATACCGTTTGATGCTGCGTTATTCCAACACGGAGGAGCGGCTCTATGATATTTCTCTTTCCGCCGGTGTCCTTGAGCCGGGTAAAAGAAAAAACATAGAAAATCGTATACGAATTAAAGAAAAAATAAGGAATGCAATAACCCATTCACTGTCTCCTGGCGATATCAAAAATCGTCATTTTACTTTAAAACAAAAACAACCAGCGGCCGCTGTTTTGAAGCGCCCCGAAGTTTCTATCTATGATTTTCCAGAACGGTATTTTAAAAACATTGATAGTGAAAACGGATTGCCCGAGTGGAGCAAAAACGAGCTTTTTCTCGATGTAGAGGCTGAGGTCAAATATGAAGGCTACATAAAGCGGCATTTAAAAGATGTGGCAAAATTAAAAAAAAACGAGTTCAAAAAGATCCCTCCGGAGATAGATTATTTTTCCATGGTTGGTCTTTCAAACGAGGCAAAAGAAAAGCTTTCTTTTGTCAAACCTGAAAACATTGGGCAAGCGATGCGAATATCCGGCATAACCGCTGCTGACATATCGGTGATGATGGTCAATTTGCTCCGCTGATAAAATAACGCGTTTCACGTGAAACGTATATATAGTTGAAAAACATATTTCCAGAAAACATTTTAAACAGCTGCCTTAACGGAGCTGTCTTAACCGGGCTTACGCAGGATGCCCTTTGTCTTCTTGTAATAGAAATCAACAAGCGGTTGCGTGCGCCAATTATTCTGTCTTTGGAAACCTATGACTTTTCTTATATGATCTATGAATCATTTTTACCCTTTCTAGATATACCCGTGTTTTTTTATCCAGAAAAGGACAAGTCTGAAATGGTTCCTGGTTTCATTTCACACCGAGACCGATACCGGCAGGAAACGCTTTTTAATCTTATAGCAAAAAATAATCCAGTTGTTGTTACGACAAGCCGGGTTCTTGAATATAAAGATATACCTGCGATGTCTTTAGTGGAAAACGACCTCATATTTTTTAAGTTGGGCGAAAAGCAAGATATGGATACAGTCCTAAAAAAGATAGGCGATTTTGGATATAAAAGGGTAGATACGGTAAATGACCCCGGGTCCTACTGCAGAAAGGGGGATCTAATTGATATTTATCCTCCGCACTTTGTTTTTCCAGTCCGGTGTTCGTTCAACTTCGACATCGTTGATAGACTTTCCTATTTTGATCCAGCTACGCAACTATCAATAAAAAACATCAAAACCACAACCATCAAAGGCCTTATAAATAACGTACAAACCAATGATAATATTGGTCTTGTGGATTACGTTCGCGGTTCGGTTGTGTTTCGGACATCCAGTCACAAAAATCGCTTCAGTATTTTCCAGGAAAACAATACTAGGCGAGCTGTCGATGCCGGCACATCTGAGATTGTATTTGTAAAAACAACAAAAAGGGAGCGAATGGCTGAGCTGCAAACACTCTTAAAAACCAATGATGGCTGTCGTGTTTTTATTAGCGGCGAGAAGGGTGTTATGGGCGCTGTAAAAAAAGATCTTGGTATAAACTATACTGAAATAAACTCACCAATTAACAGAGGTTTTTATTCCATCGTTCTTGGGTCCTTTGTTGTCTCTGTCGGCGACCTGTTAAAAGAAAAAAAACATATTCAAAAGTGGAGCCCTCCCCAGAAAAAAGAACAGCGGCCGCTTACGTTGCAAAGCCTCACGGGCCTTGAGCGCGGAGACTTTCTTGTTCATAAACGATTTGGGGTTGGCATTTATCAAGGACTGGCAACACAAAACCAGCCCGGCGGCTCCCGCGAGACTATAAAACTTGAATATAATGACAACGCCGTTGTTTTTGTTTCCATAGAGAACATGGGCCTTTTACATCGGCACCTAGGCGCAGCCTCCAAGCCTGTCGTTTCATCGTTAGGGTCAAGAACGTGGGGTCAGGAACTGCGCAAAGCTCGAAAAGCAGTCAGGGTGGTGGCAAAGGAACTAATAGAGCTTTATGCAAAAAAGCAAAACCCCAGACCGTTTTCTTACAGCGCAGATAAAGAGCTGGAATCGGCCCTGGCGACTTCTTTTCCATTCACAGAAACGCCCGATCAGAGGGAGGCAATCAATGATGTTTTAAATGATATGTTAAAACCATCCCCTGTGGACCGTCTTGTTTGTGGAGATGTGGGATTTGGAAAAACAGAGGTTGCTCTGCGAGCAATAATGAGGGCTGTAATATCAAAAAAGATGTGCATGTTTCTCTGCCCTACCACCATTCTTGCCGACCAGCATTATATCACCTGCAAAGAAAGGCTTGAGCCCCTCGGTGTCTATGTTGCTTTGCTATCCCGATTCAAAACAAGAAAAGAACAATTGGGTATTTTAGAAAAAGCATCTGCCGGCAAAGTAGACCTTTTAATCGGTACGCACCGGCTTTTATCCCCCGATGTTATTGTCCCTTCTCTTGGTTTGCTGATTGTAGATGAAGAGCACCGGTTTGGCGTACGGCACAAGGAAAAGATCCGGGGTCTTAAGGCCCACCTTGACGTAATAACCCTATCAGCAACGCCAATACCAAGAACGCTGCAACAGTCAACCGCTGGGCTGCGAGACATTACCCGCATCCAGACGCCGCCAGTATCTCGAAAGCCTATTAATACTGATGTTCGCTATTTTGACTGGGCTTTGATCAACGGCTACATTAAGCGAGAATTACAACATGGAGGGCAGGTCTATTTTGTACACAACGACATCCGGTCTCTTTCTTTCCTTGCAGACACAGTTTCAAAAACCTTTCCCAAGGCGGCGGTGGGCTACATACATGGGCAGCTGCCCAGTCGCGAGCTGGAACAAAGGGTTCTTTCTTTTTTTGAGGGAGGCATCGATATTCTCGTCTGCACATCTATAATAGAATCCGGTCTGGACGTTTCTAATTCCAATTGTATGATAATCAACGGTGCACACAACTTTGGGCTTTCACAACTTTATCAAATGCGCGGGCGCGTTGGGAGGGGGGGGCGACAGGCGAATTGTTTGCTTCTGGTGCCAAAAAAACGGCTGGATCAGCGAGCTTACCGCAGGCTTAAAACAATTGAACAATATACATCGCTTGGCTCTGGTTATGATATTTCGATGAAGGATCTTGAAATTCGCGGGGCCGGAAGTCTTTTTGGCTACAAACAAAGCGGCCATATAAGCGCTGTTGGTTTTGAGATGTACTGCGAACTGTTAAAAGATGAGATTAATACCGCTCTTGAAAAAAACGATCAGCAGCGGCAGCCTGATGTTGTTTTGAATGTTGATGCCCTTATTCCGGATCATTATATAAAGAACCCATCTCAAAGGCTTGGTTTTTATGACCGCCTGTCAAAAGACGTTTCTGTGGAAGATGTTGAAAAAATAAAAACGGAACTTCACGATCGTTTTGGTCGCCTCCCACAGGAAACAAAAAACCTGATCTCCTTGGCTCGTGTTCGCGCTCTTTTCAAAAACAAGTCAATTAGAAAAATTGAAATGGGCTCCGACAGCGCAATCTTTGAGTTTGATGACATAAAACCCTTTGATTCTATTGAGGCCCTCATAACGCACATTACTGATTGGGCAGTATTAAACAATTTTCTTTTTTCCTTTGGCAAAACAAAAACAGATAATTTGCTTTTCACAATTCGTTATAAAAATTTTGTTTCTGGCATCTTAGCAGTACGTGTTTTTGCCAAATTGTTTTAATGCGGTTAGCCAAGTAATTTCTGCTCATGAAGCACATTTGGATCTTATCGTTTTTTCTCATTGTCTTTGCCTGCAGCAAAAAGAGAGGCGACGATTCCATTGTTCTGGCCCGCGTAAACGACCAAGTGTTAACAGCGAACCGCCTTGAGTCTGTTTTATCACCCCAACAACGGACCTCGGACCAAATAAGAACCTATATCCACGACTGGGTAAACAATGCTATTCTCTTTCAGGAGGCAAAAAAAATGGGCCTGGACAAAGACGAGATCCTGATAAATAAAAGGGAGAGTTATTTTATCAAGCTTGTTGTTGGGGCCTATTTGGAAACAGAGGCGAGTCCTGCTGCAGATTTATCAAAAGAAAATATTCGTCAATACTACCGGTCAAATGCTGCTAGTTTTATACGGTCGACTGATGATGCCGTTTTACATCATTTTATAACAGACAACATCTCCGATGCGCGCACTATACAAAAAAGGCTGAAAAAAAAGAAGTCCGGCGAAACAATGGATGAACTTTTTTCTCTTTATGGCGTAGACACCAAAACCGTGAAGAAAGGGCGACTTATAAAAGAGCTGGATGATGTTGTTTTTCGGGGCGATGGGGTGGGTGTTGTGGGCCCTATTATGGTGAATAATAATTTTCACATCATAGAGATTGTCAAAAAAAACAAGAAGGGGACCCGGGTGGGCCTTGAGGGCGCCTATGATGAAATCTATCAAAGGGTCCTGAAACAAAACCGGGCGGCAATGTTAAATTCCATCGTAGACAGTCTCAGAGAAAGCTCAAATGTTTTTATAAACTCACTATACAATTGATCAAATGAAAAAACTGTTTTTTATTCTATTTACATCTTCGCTAGTTCCTCAAGAAAACATTCAATATATTGATGGGGTTGCTGCAATCGTTGAAAACCATATCATTCTTAAAAGCGACCTGGCACAAATGATAAATATGGCTGCTATTCAGCGGCGCATTGACCCTCGAACAAATCCTGAAATATTTATTCATTTACAGAATACAATTCTTCAGTCTATGGTTGATCAAAAGATCCTGCTTGAAATGGCAGTGCTTGACTCTATTGAAGTAGGAGAAAAAGACGTTGAGGCCGCACTTGACCAGCAAATAGAAATGCTCATAGCCCAAGCCGGCGGCGAGGAGGCGGCAGAAGAAACGCTTGGACAATCGATTAAATCCTTCCGCAGAGAATTCTGGTTTGATATGCAGGATCGACTGATTTCCGAAAAATATCAGCAGCAACTTATGAATACCGTAAGCGTAAGCCGCGGGCTGGTGAAAGATTTTTATAAAACGTATCGGGACAGCCTTCCCATCCTGCCCCTGAAGGCAAAAATAAGACACCTTTTAGTACCAATTAATCCCAGCGCGTCTGCAAAAAACGAAACCATGGAGACTTTACTCAAGATAAAGTCACAAATTGTTGGCGGTGGTTCATTTGCAGACCTTGCAGCCGATTATTCCATGGATCCCGGCTCCAGCAAGAAGGGCGGTGACCTGGGGTGGGTAAAGCGGGGATCCGTTGTGAAAAACTTCGAGACGGCTGCTTTTACGCTGGAGGAAGGAATAATCAGCAATCCGGTGGAAACAGAGTTTGGGTATCATATAATTGAGACGCTGGAAAAACAGGGTGACAAAATAAAAGTAAGGCATATTCTAATAGCCCCAGAGATCACCGCTGAAGACAATAAGCGCGCTTTCAACCTGGCAACGTCATATAAAGACTCTATTTCATCGCTTGATGATTTTAAAAAGTTTGTTGAAAAACGCTCTGCTGATGAATCAACCCGAGAAATTGGAGGTGATCTTGGCTGGCTTAATCCAGAAAACTACCCGGTGCCTGAAATAGGGCAGGCCGTAAAATATATTGATATGAATTCCTGCAGCCCTCCTATCAATTCATCTATTGGATTTCATTTGCTGTGGCTGGAAGGAATAAAGAAGGGAGGCCGGCCCAACCCGGAAGACCATTGGCCGGAACTGGAAGAAATGGCTTTAAACAAAACCAAAATGGATTGGTACCAAGACTGGATATTGAAAGCCCGGGAAAAATTTCATATTGAAATTAAACAGTGACCGTGCCCACATAGTTTTGCACAGTACAAATAAATTTTGTGGAAAACAGCGGAAACAAAAAGATTTGTAAAAAAAAATACATTTTATTACTTTAAACATTTCGGTTTTCAACAATATTTTTTACAAATCCACATCAAGTATCTATTAAAGTATTATCCATTATAGGGTTCTATATGAAGATATCTTTATTGTATACATTCAAGTTTTCAACATACAACCACAGATATATAAATAATATAAAATTTCATATTATATGTTATATTATAATATATTATGAAGAGCAGATTTTCACGGATAGTATTTATTGTGTTACTATTAAACCTCACCTGTATAATGTTCAATTAAAAAAGGAGATGTTTTGAAAAAAACATTATTATTTATTTTTATTTTTATTTCTTTTCATTGTGGTAAACAAAAAATTATTGAGTTGCCCATCACCACAAAGTCAGAAAAAGCAAAAGAATATTATAAAAAAGCCATTATAGAGTGGGAGTCTGGAGGGTATGTTGAAAAAGTTGCTTATTTTGATTCAGCGCTGGTCCAGGATCCAGAATTTGTTATGGCACTTCTCTACAATGACAACCCGAATCAACTATTAAGAAAAGAAAGAGAGGATAAAGCATACTCTTTAAAAGAAGAAGTAACCAAACAAGAACAATTGATATTGAATATCACAAAAAACATTAATACAGGAAATCTTGACGATGTTTTAATGTATTCACAAAAACTTACTGGGCAAAACCCCCAGTCTTATGAAGCCTATAATAATCTGGGGTTTGTGTATGAATTGCGAAGAGAGTTTCTTAAATCTAAGGAGGCTTTTGAAAAGGCAATTGATTTGAATCGCGACAACTATTTTGCGTATGACCGGCTATGGGGTCAGTACTTTAGTGAACACGGTTCTTTGAAAATGGCACCGGACCAGGAAAAATACGTTGACGGCGGGTTAGAATATATAAATGAGTTAATCAGAATCAGGCCGGAATCAGGGCAGTCCTACCACAGCAAGGCAAACCTCTACAGAAAAATAGGAGATTTTGAAAAAGCAAAACCCTTTTATGAAAAATCAATACAAAAAAGAAAAGGATCGTCTGCTGAGGGCACAGCGCTAATCGTTTCAGGACACAACTATATGTTCAGTGGAGATTTTAAAACCGCAAGAGAACAATACGACCTTGCTGTTCAAAAAGCGCCCATTAAAGAGTCAAAATTCAATCTAAACAATTATATAACATGGTCATATATTTTTCAGGATGATTATACTGGCGCAATCCAAAACATTAATAAAATAGAAAAAAAACTGGATGTTCTTGGGTTTTCCGGGGAGGCCCTTCTACAGAGGAAGTCGCAATTAAGCTGGCAAAAATTCGTTTGTTATGCCCACAACCAAATGGAGGCAAAAGCAGACAGCGCCCTAAATAAAAACGAACTCTTTAGAGAAAAAAGAATCGCTATTTTTCAAGATGACATAATGAATAGAAACAACAAAACAACAACTCTTTATATGAAAGCCTGGAGAGATGTTCTTTTTGGAAGGTATAATACAGCAAAAGACTACCTCAATGAGCTCAAACAAATAATGGAAAAAATTAACAGCCCCACGGCCATGTATGACTATAACAATTTATTGGGCATGGTTGCTTTAATGGAAGGCAATGCGGAAGAGTCTCTGGAATCTTTTGACAAAGGAGATCCAGACGATACATATTTTTTATATTTTAAGGCGCTTGCGCTGAGGGCTTCTGGCGATAAAACAGGAGCAAAAAAAATCCTTACGGATATTGCCAACACAAACTTTAGTTATTGGCAACTGGCCCTTGTGAGAGCACGTGCGAGAACCATGTTGGAGAGCCTATGAAACAAATGAACAAAACAACCGTTTTTACTATTACCGCATTTTTACTGTGTTATGGGCTGGTCTATGGGCAGCAGTCTGTTAAAGACCAGGAAGGCAACTACCTTGTCTGTGAAAAAATGCCGGAAATTAAAGGAGGCCTTAAAGCGCTTCAAAAAAAAATACGCTATCCCCTGCAGGCAAAATCCCTCGGGGTTCAGGGCGTGGTCTATGTCCAGTTTATTGTAAACGAAGAAGGAAAGGTTGAAAAACCAATCATTATTAAAAAGCTTGGAGCCGGTTGCGACGAGGAGGCGCTACGGGTTTTGAAAAAAGTAAAATTCACCCCGGGATATGATAAAGGAAAGGCGGTGAAGGTCAGGTTTACCCTGCCAGTAAGGTTTATGCTTTGATTAATAGAAGGCTTCTCGTTTTTTTGTTTTTCTCAGTAGCGGGAGCGCTGCTCAACGGAGAAAAAATATTTGAGAGGCTCACAGTGAGAGATGGTCTATCAGAAGATATTGTGCACGCCATCTCTGATGACAAAAGAGGCTTTATCTGGATAGGCACGGACGAGGGGTTGAACCGCTATGATGGTTATGAACCCGTTATTTATAGGTCAAACCCATTTGACACAACAGCTCTTTCTGGAAACAGGGTTTTTGGTGTTTTTAGGGATTCGGATGGCAACATCTGGGTTTCTACAGATAAAAGCATTGATCTGTATCAATATGGAAAAAACACATTTCGTAGGCACCCAACAGAAAGCAAACCTATTTCTGTAACAGAAGACTCTTTGGGCAACATCTGGGTGGCTTCGCTGCAAAGCGGCGTTTTTAAAATAGACAAACAAACAGGAAAAATAAAAAACTACAGGTTTAGCCCCCTGGACCCAACATCAATATCCAGCAATAATTTCGATGAAAATCAGAAAAACCCCATTATTGTTGATGAAAAACAAAACATTTGGGTTGGCACCAGAAACGGACTTAATTATTTCCAGAGAGAGAAAGATGTTTTTATCCGGCTTTTTAGCCAGCAGGAAGCACAAAACAGCCTGTCATCAAACAAGATAAATACAATGTGTCTGTTTGAAAACAGTCTCTGGGTCGGTACGCCTTCCGGCCTGGACAGGATTGATACAAAAACGAGGAAGGTGGAAAGATATGCAGGAACAAAATGGTTTTCTATGGTAGGGGTTCACACAGTAATAGAAATTGTTCCTTTTAAAGAGGGGACCCCTATGAGCGGCTTCTGGATGGCAACTATAGGCGGCCTGGTGTACTATGATAAAAACATGTCATCGTTCCAGGATATAATCCATCCGGATATTTTTGGTAGATATGTGTCGGGCATTTATAGTGATACCGAGGGAAACCTGTGGCTGAACATACCTCAAACAGGTGGCTTAATGCATTTTAGTACCACCAATTTTTACCTTATGTATGGCTTTGCTGATGTAGAAAGCGACTTTGAACATATTGAAAACGACATCTTTGATCAACAATCCATCTCAAGTAATAAAATAAACCAAATGTTTTTTGATCGGCGGGACAATGTCTGGATTGCAACAAACAAGGGGCTAAACAAACTTTCAAAAATAAAAAATATTTTTACGTCATTTTCCGGCGGAACAAAAAGTGAAAACAGTATTCGCGGACAGGAAATAAAACATATCGAGATAGACAAGGACAATACAATATGGCTGTCCCACGAGAAGGGCCTGGACCATATAAACAACACGGGAGATATAGTTGCCCAATATGTCTCAGACCCTACAGATGAAAACTCATTGTTGACCCGGGAAACAGGAACATTTGAAATGCTGTCCAATGGCCAGGCCTGGATCGCATCTGAGCATGGAGGGGTGTCTGTATTGGATGTACAAAATCATCTCTTTACCCGGCATGTGCACGACCCGAAAAAAGAAAACAGCATCATTGAAGGAAAAATAGAATGCGTTTATGAAGACGCTGATGGGACGGTCTGGTTGTCGTCCATTAGCGGGGTTTGCCGATATAAGGATAAAAAGTTCAATAGCTATATGTACAACCCGTCCTTGAAAAACAACCATCTATCCGGGGTTACGGCTTTCCTGGAGGATTCAAAAGGCCAGTTTTGGATAGGCACCGGAGCAAACGGTTTATATAGAATCAATAAAGCCGATATATCTGCTAAGGAACATTATATACTTGATCCTCACGATGAAAATAGCTTTGCTTCCAGTGTTGTTTTGGCTATCTATGAGGACAAAAATAAAGATGTCTGGATTGGTTCCGGTGGAGAGGGGCTCTTTAAGTATAACCACGATAATAATAATTTTACTAGGGTAACAATTGATGACGGCCTGCCCAGCAACACCATCACATCTCTGAAAAACGATAACGAGGGTTTCTTGTGGATGGGCACCCGCAACGGAACCGCAAGATTAAAAACGCAAGAAGGGAAATTTCTGATTCAGGGCTACAATCGAACAGATGGTCTCAGTGGAAGAATTTTTTATAAGGATGCCATAGCCGTTGGGAAATACGGTAAAATGTATTTTGGAGGCCCTGAGGGAATGGCAGTTGTTAATCCTCTGGATATAAAACCCAACGATGAAAAACCGCTTATTGCTATCACCGGCATTGCTGCTATTGACCAAAGCAACAAAAGAACAGAAATAGATTTTTCATCTAGCGCAATAGACATTGATCATAAAACCCAGACACTGCAAATTGATTTTGTTGGCCTTAGTTTTCAGAAATCAGCAAAAAACAACTACCGCTATACTCTGGAAAACCACCTGGACAGCTGGGTTGACAATGGAACCAGTAAAACAGTCTCTTTTCAAGGCCTGGATCCTGGGAAATACAAGTTTGTTTTTATGGCCAGCAACAATGACGGAGTCTGGAGCGAGCCGTCAAAAGGAACTGAAATTATTGTTCATCCACCAGCCTGGAAAACTTGGTGGGCTTATTCCGGGTATGCCGGGTTTTTTGCGCTGACTGCTTTTGGGGTGGTAAGGCGCAGAGACAAAACACAACTGCTAAAACTTGAAGAAAGCAGAAGGACACAAGAACTCGAGGAGGCGCGAGAGTTTCAGATGAAGATGTTGCCCAAAAAATGCCCCGAAGTAATGGACCTAGAGATTGCCGCAGGGATTCAAACAGCAACAGAAGTGGGCGGTGACTATTATGATTTTTTCCCCCAGCGCGACAACAGTATTTATGTAGTGGTCGGAGATGCCACGGGCCACGGAATGACAGCGGGCATGATGGTTTCTATCACAAAAGCGGGGCTCTACGGCACCGCCCCAAACATGCCGCCTAACGAGGTTTCTAAGGGGCTGAACAGAACCATAAAGGCTATTGAACTTGGGAAAAACAAAATGGCGCTCAGCATCGCCCGATTTTGGTCCGACAGGGTAGAGTTTACATCTGCAGCAATGCCCCCCATATATCATTATCAATCCAGCACAGAGGACGTGGATGAAATATTACTGGAAGGCCTCCCTCTTGGAAGCTTTAAGGGCGAAACATACGGCCAGGTGGACATTGCATCTGAGCCCGGAGACGCATTTGTGTTTATTTCTGATGGCTTACCCGAGGCAACAAATAAAAGTGAAAAAATGCTTGGCTACAGGGCAGTTTTGGACTGTGTTAAAGAAAACGGAAAAAACAGCGCTGAAGAGATAAAACAATCCTTATTTGATCTTGGAGCAGCGTGGCTGGATGGAATACAAAACCAGGATGACATAACAGTAGTAGTTGTAAAAAAGGAAAAAATATCTTAGTGCATACATTCGTTTTAAAAAAATAGGAAATATAATGAAAAAATTAAATCCGACCGTAGAGCTTACAATTCCAGTTTTGCCAGACATGGAACTATTGGCAACACAAACATCGGCAGCCGTTGCAAAACACATGAGCCTGGATGAAGAAAAAACAGCTGAAATTAATATGGCACTCAGTGAGGCGTGCATCAACGCTTTTGAACATAGTGGCAGCAATAGCGATATAGAAATACACTTTAAAATTTCTGATGACCGCTTGATTATCCAGGTCACAGACAGCGGCAAAGGATTTGATAAATCTAAAGTTGATATTCCAAACATAGAGGAAAAAATATCCTCCGAGCATAAAAGAGGATGGGGACTTAAACTAATAGAAGAATTAATGGACACGGTTCAGTTTGAATCATCTGAAGATGGTACAACTGTTACCATGACAAAAAACAAATAATTAGGAGAGAGGAAAATGCCGGACTTTAATATATCTGTGAGAGAGCAAAACGGAGTGGTGATTATTGATACAGATGGCTATCTTAACAATGTAGGAGGCGAAATAATTGCTAGCGAATGCTATTCACAGGTGGACAAAGGAAAAAAAGATTTTATTTTAAACCTGGAAAAATCACCAGTTGTCAACAGCATTGGCGTTTCAATCATCATTGAAATAATTGAGAAACTCCAGGATGTAAATGGTAGCCTCAGTTATTTTAATCTGGCACCGATTGTTGATAAAACATTCAGCATTATGGGGCTGACAAAATACAGCACAATATATACCAATGAGGCAGAAGCATTAAAAAACCTGACCTGATAAAAAATGCCATCCAGCCCTGAGGGCAAACTCCACCCGGACGATAAAACCAACCACTATCTTTCTGCCCTCGCAGAGCTGGGCGACATTTTAATCAATGAAGAACAAACTAGCGATGCTACAAGGTCCATATTAAGATTAATGCTGGGAATAATTATGGCGCCGGAGGGTGCCATTTTCTTATACAGCGAAAAAAGCGCAGTCTTTTATCTTTTATCGAAGCAAGGATTTGATTATACAGAACCCATTCCAGCAGATAAATATTTAATCCAAAAACTGGAATACCACGGAAAAGACTTTCTAGATAGAAAAAAAACAGAACGAATTAAAAACAAGGCATTCACGGATGCGGCAAAAGACATGAATGCAAAACTGATAATTCCGCTGTTTTATAGAAACAACCCGCTAGGAGTGATTTTTATTGGAACCAAATTCATGGGGGAGAGCTTCACGGCCCTTGATGAAAATGTGATTCGCGTTATTTCCAACCACCTGGTAAAATCACTGCACAATAGCAAATTGTTGTCTGCTTTGGATAAAAAAAGCAACGATCTGAATCTCAAACTCCTAGAACAGCAAACCCTATTCGATATCAGCGTTGCGATCAGTTCTGTTTTAGACATAGACAGGCTTGGAGATGATATTCTCTGGAGGTCTGTGGGG
>Ga0209019_1000688_pt1 | contig 17088 bp, 15 predicted proteins | sample METZYME_3_300m_FD_187549 | JGI IMG/M metagenome (GOLD analysis project Ga0209019, IMG submission 187549) | Marine microbial communities from oxygen minimum zone in mesopelagic equatorial Pacific - METZYME_3_300m (SPAdes) (version 2) | ecosystem: Environmental > Aquatic > Marine > Oceanic... | reverse complement strand
AGCAAATACAAAGGAAATAATTTAAGAAAAAAATAATTTGACTGTATTATTTTAAAAATTTAGCATACTTACTTGAATTCAATTTTAATTTATGAATGGTGGAATGGAAGCCTCACTTTTTTTATTGTTGGAACATACCATTTGGTAGTGTTTCCATAAAAGCACAACAAAATAGGAAAAATGACTGATTCACTTCTAGAGATAATGATGGAAAATATGGGGAACCTTGTTCTCATATTTCTTATCCTATTCCTAATCCTGTTAGTTCTATTTTCAAAGTTCTATCAGCGTAGTTCTAAAGATGTTGCTTTTGTCCGCACAGGCATGGGTGGGGAAAAAATTGTTCTCACTAGCGGAGCTATGGCAATCCCGATCATACATCAGGTTACCCCAGTTAACATGAATACACTTAGACTAAATGTTGAACGGTCTAATGATAAAGGCCTTATTACATTAGATAAAATGCGCATTGATATTCAATCAGCCTTCTATGTCAGGGTGAAAGGAGATAAGGATGGAGTTGCCTTGGCAGCACAAACATTAGGGGCGCGTACGCTAAATCCTCAATCAATACAGGAACTGTTGGAAGGAAAGTTTATTGATGCTATAAGATCAGTAGCAGCTTCCATGAGCCTAGAAGAAATACACTCGGAAGGCAGAGAATTCACGGATCGTGTTGCCAAATTAGTTGATGATGTGGTCACTAAAAATGGTCTTGAACTCGAATCTGTTTCATTGAGCAGTATGGATCAAACTGATAAACAGTATTTGGATCCAAGCAACACATTTGATGCTGAGGGTTTGATAAAGGTCACTAGAGAAACTGAAGAGAGTAGAAGAACACGTAATGAAATTGAGAAAAATGCTGATCTTAAAATAGCACAAACAAACCTTGATGTGGAAAAAAAGAATCTCAATATAAAACTCGAATCTGAATACGCTCGTCTACAGACTGATTTGGATGTGACTACTAAGCAGACTGAACAAACAGCAAAGATTACAATTATAAAGGCGATAAAACAAAAGGAGGCATCAGAGGTTGAAATTGCCCAGAAAGAAGAAACTGAAAAAAATCAATTAGCTTCGGAAAAAACAATTAAACAAGAACGTACACTTACTGAAAAAGCTATTCGAAATGCTGAAATTGAAAAAGCAAAAGTTTTAGAGAAAACAGAAATTGATAGAAGCAAGGAAATTAAGATTGCTGAAAAAAATAAAGAAATTGATCTTCTCAAAAAGGAGCAGGAAGTAGTACAAGCTAGGGATGAAACTAGTAAAATAGAAGTACAGGCAGTTGAAGCTGAGGAAGAAGTCAGCAGGCGTAGAGAAGTTGCAATTGCTGAGAAAGAGAAAGCTGTCAGTCTTATACGTGCTTTAAGAACTGCTGAAGAAAAAGCTGTTGCAATTACTGGGTCTGCAGATTCTGAAAAATTAGCTGCTGCGGATTTGGCGGAAGCCAGAAAGATCACTTCAGATGCAGAAGCTAATGCAATAAGAGAAGAACTTACTGCAAGGGCGGAAGGTCAGCAACGAATTAATGAATCTGCAAATATTTTATCTGATGAACAGATTTCAATGCAGGTGAAATTGAAGATTGTTGATCAGTTGCCAGATATTATTTCCGAAAGTGTAAAACCTATGCAAAACATCAAAGATATAAAAATAATAGATGTTAATGGATTAGCGATCGATGGATCTAAAAGGATAGATACAGCGAAATCAGAAGGTTCTGTAACTAACGGCGATGTACAAGAAAGAGACCTTGTAGATAGAGCAGTGACTGGTGCACTTAGATATAGAGCTCAAGCCCCTGTACTTGATTCCTTGTTGAAGGAAGTCGGATTGATCTCTGGTGATGAAAGTTTAGAAGATCTAGCAACTGGAAAAAGTTTTGAGACTCTTAAAAAAACCGGAACTAGTAAAAAGAAATCTGAAGATTGACATTCGAATATTAAATGAAAGTATCTTAAGAAAGTAACAATTTTGGAAGGAGAAATTAGAATGGTTTCCAAAGGATATGAGCCACCGAAAACGGCACTCCAGAAAGACTACAGTTTTACAGCAGTAGATGATTATGATTCAAGGATGTATATCCTACCTGATTTACTAGATCAGGAAAGTCGAGAAGCAATTATATCTGAACATAAAGCCAATCCAATGTATAAAGGAACCCGGCCCGGGTCTCCTGCACCAATGTATAGCGAAACTCTGACAAAGTTAATCGACAAGTTAAGGGTTGTACCTCAAAAAGGAAAGCACACGATCGTAGAGACTATACCTTGGGAAGAATATACTATTGGAATCTTGCCAGGACACAGAGGTGGTACTGTGAAATTGACAGAGGAAAAATATAATTCTCGTGGGGAAGCAGAACACAGCATTTTTCTTAAAAGGTTGAAAGCATATCTATCTCAATATGGTATTGAATTAGACAAATAGTGCTTTAATTACAAAATTTATAGAAAGTAAACATAGATTAGGAGATTAGGTGAGTAGTTCACAGGACTTTATGTTAAGGATTACTGGATATTCAGACCGATTTTCTGTCAGACCAGGAGAGACAATCAATTTTCATGTACATTCTGAAAATGAAGAATCTTACCAAGCAGATATTGTCCGTTTAATTCATGGTGATACCAATCCAGATGGACCAGGCTTCAAAGAAGAGTTAATTCACACATCTGTTAGTGAAATGTATCCGGGGAAAAACCAACCTATTCATGCTGGAAGTTATATTTTAGTACCACATTGCAACCTTTTTAATGTCTCCAGTTTTACCATTACTGCCTATATTTATCCAACAACTCCAATAGTTGACGTCGAAGGGGTTAATGTCGGAAGTCAGGCTATTTTAAGCAAATGGGACATTAAAAAAGAAACAGGATACGGTATTTTCATAAATGATGAGGGAGAACTATGTCTAAGAATTGGCCATGGTAGTGGAAAGGTCGAGGAATTCTCAACCGGTAAACCACTATTTCGTAAAATATGGTATAAGGTCGGGGCTAGTTTTGATGCTAACTCAGGAAATATAAAGGTCTTTCAAAGGCCATTTGTTACAAATACTAACGGTGGTCACGGAATGAGTATGTTGAATCCAATAGAAGACACTATGGGGACGATAGAGACATCAAGCTACCTTGGTACACCATCACAAAACGATTGCCCAATTTTGATTGCAGCTAGCACATATGAAAAACGCTCAGGTAGAACTATTTTTGGTGGACATTACAAAGATCTTACCGAGCCTTTAGAGATACCAATTCACGCAGAAAAATTTAATGGGAAAATTGAACGACCCAAACTTTCTAATCGTTCACTTAGCGATTCAGAAATAGAATTGCTTCTCTCTTGTGAGGGTATTGAAAACGTACCGAACGAACTAAGAAGTTCCATTCTAGGAGCGTGGGATTTTACTTCAAATATTGTAGAAAATGCAGCCTCGCAAACCATAATTGACAAGAGTTTATCTTTATCGCATGGCCAATGCGTGAATATGCCAATTAGGGGTGTTCCAGGGCACAATTGGTCTTCCAAATATATGAGTTTTGTGCATGCACCTCATGAGTATGGGGCAATACATTTTCACGATGAATCTGTTGACGATGCAAGGTGGGAATCCTCATTTAGTTTGAAAATTCCAAACGGGTTAAAGAGCGGAGTATACGGAGCACGTTTGAGAGTTAACCGTATTGCTTCCCCAGAAACGGAAGACTATATACCTTTTTTTGTGAGGCCTCCAAAAGATAAGCCGACTGCTCGTATAGCCTTGATAATGTCCACGTTTGCATACATGGCATACGCAAATGACAACTTAAGTGTTAACTCAGTAATTGCCCAACTTCTCACTGGACGAGTTCCTTTACTGCAACCTGAAGATTTGTTGTTGAACAAAGAAAGAGGTTACGGCCTAGGCACATATACGACTTATAGAGATGGTTGGGGGGTCAATATTTCTTCTCGACTTAGGCCTATACTTAATATGAGACCCAAATATATTCACATCTTGTCTCCTTCTCTCTGGCAACTGAATGCCGATCTTCACCTAGTAGATTGGCTTGAAGAAATGAATTATGAAGTAGATTTTCACACTGAAGAAGATCTTCAAGTTGAAGGCGTAGAATTGCTAAAGCAGTATGACGTAGTATTGACAGGCCATCATCCGGAGTATATTTCAGAGGAAATGATGGATTACTATCATGACTACCAGATGCAAGGAGGACGCTGGTTATATTTGGCAGCAAATGGTTTCTACTGGATTACGGTACCACATCCTGATAATCCAAATATCATAGAAGTTCGTAAAGGGGATAATGGGACAAGAGCATGGACTATTAATCCCGGAGAATATTGTAATGCATTTGATGGGAAACATGGTGGATTATGGAGGGTAAGAGGTAGAGCTATGTGCAAATTGCTAGGCGTATCATTTTCATCCTTTGGATTAACTTATTCATCATATTATCGGCGGGCTCCTGATAGCGAGCTACCAGAATGTTCATGGATTATGGAAGGGATTGGGCTTGATGAACCAATTGGTGACTTCGGATTAATAGGAGATGGGGCCGCTGGCTTAGAACTAGATCGTTATGATTTGGAGCTTGGCACTCCTCATAGAGCCTATCTATTAGCTCACTCTGAAGGACATAATGATATGTTTGTTTCTGTATCAGAGGAATCTACTTTTCATGCAAGAGGATATTTCTCTGCTGGAACTGGTGAGACAAACCCAAAAACACGGGCTGATATAGTTTATTACAAAACACCAAAAGAAGGGGCTGTTTTTTCAGTGGGATCGATGGCTTGGTGTGGATCGTTGTCACACAATAATTACGAAAATAATGTATCAAAGATGATGAAAAATGTAATTGATGGTTTTTTGAGTTCAGGACCATTACCTTAATCTGGAAGCTAAAATAATAATGACAAAATTTAGTGAAAAGGAGAATACCTTAGAGACTCGTAAAAAGGATGAATTTTGGTGGATTCACCCTAATCTGCGAGGAAAGGCGGCACTAAATCCAGGAGATCTTCCCGGGATTCCATATGATAGCTATGTTTGGGTTGATTCTTCAGGTGATTCAGAACCTGAAGATGATTCAAAACAAAGAGCTTTGCCTCCTGGCGAGGGGAATTATGCTGAATTGGCTAAAGTTTTATATAAACTCAATTCATATCGTCCAGGTCCAGTAAAAGGATGGTATATTGTGGTTTGTATTGAGCCGGATCATGCATGGGCTGTGGGGCAAATGATGGCAGATTCATTCAATCCAATTCGAGTATTTAGTGATTTAGTGTTTAAAACTGAAAAAGAAGCCCGAATTAAGGCAGAGGAACTAAGAATACAAAAAAAAGGGGATATTGAAATTGTTGCAGGGCCACTCATTAAAAAGATGGCGGCTGATGGTATAGAAAGTGAGAGAATATTCAAGTCCAAATTAGCAGGTTTTTCAAGAAAAAAGAAGAAACCTAGATAATAATGAAAAGGCATCAGACATACATAGTCAGTTTTAAGTACGAGGGTAAAAATGGTTTTTCCCTCTATAATCAAAACTTTTAGACTATTAATTTCGTCAAAAAGGTTTTTTTGCTCAACACACAAGGAGAAATAAAATGAAAGAAATAATAACCGAGAAACCGAAAGATGACAGCACATTAAATGCTGATGAGAGAGTTGTAGGCAGTATGGAATCAAATGTTGAGGATCCAACTCGACGTGATATTTTGAAAGGGGCCGCCGGTGGTGCATTAACATTAGGAACTCTTGCAATGTTAAACGAAAACGCTCACGCAGCTTCAAGTAAACCCATACCTATTGGTTCTATGTATCCATTAACAGGTGCTGCCTCTATGGATGGTCAGGGCTATAAACGAGGAATTGAGCTTGCCGTCGAGGAAATAAATGACCATGGTGGGATATTGGGCCGGCCACTGAAGACTTACTCTTATGATACAGAAAATATGAGCGCGGAAAAAGTAGTTGCAGCGGCAAACTACCTTATTGATAGACATGAAGTACACGCTCTTATTCAAGGATACAACATTGGCCCTAATGATGCCGAATATGAGCCAATAGCAGATGCAGGCATCATCTACATGCATGTCAATACAGCTATCCAACATCATAACACTGTAAAGTCCAATCCTGAGCGCTACTTCTCATGTTTTATGGCTGATCCTGCAGAATATTGGTATGGTCAGGGCTTTATAACGATGATCTCAGATTTACGTGATTCTGGAGCATGGAAACCTCCTAACAACAAAGTGGCTCTGATTATTGGTTCTATTCCTTACAGCGTAGTAATTGCAGACGCAATGAAGGACGGTGCAAAGGAAAAAGGTTGGGATATAGCATTCGATGAGATTGTTCAAACACCAACTACTGAATGGGGTCCCGTGCTTGCGAAAGTCCGCAAACATAAACCCGCTGCTATAGCAAATACTCACTTTTTCGCTGGTGACATTGCACAATGCCAGTTACAGTTCGCTGAAAATCCTACAAACAGTCTTTTCTACTACCAGTATGGGGCGTTGCAGAAGGATTTTAGGGATATAGCAGGTGACGCTTCTGTTGGGGTGTTAACTGGTACTGTTGACGGTCTGTTATCAGATGATTATGCTCAGGATTATGTTAATGCTCATGCGCAAAAATTTGGTAAAAATTCCGATCCTCAACCGGGGGCACTTAGTTATGGTCCTATGCACCACTATGCTCTTGCTGCTGCTGTTGCCGGAGGTACCGGTGAACCAGGCAACTATGATCAAAATAAAAAGATTGCATGGGCATTAAAAAGATTTACATATCGTGGTCCATGTGGTTCATATTGGTATCATCCTGAATGGCAGGCGACGGTTCCCTACCCAACTTATACTAGGGATCCTTCATTAGGTCACCCGCATATGCTTCAGCAAATTCAGGATAAGAATAAACCTCCTGTTGTTATTTACCCCGATCCATATACCGTGGGTAAATACGAGACACCTTCATGGTTCAAGTAAGCTTGAAATCTATATAAATAGACACTTGCTCAGGGCTCCATGAAATAATGGCTAGACGTTCAAGACTGAAGACTTTTTATAGAGATGGAACGCAAGAAGGTGTAGGTGACCATGTGCCTTTACTTTCATGCAGAAGAGTCTCAGTATATTTTGGAGCCCTAGTAGCAGTCAATAAACTCAGTTTTGAACTTGAAAAGGGAACTATCCTCGGTATTGGAGGACCAAATGGAGCTGGGAAAACAACCCTTTTTGATGTTTTATCTGGTTTGCATTCACCTGATACTGGGGATATTCAACTTAATGGCAGATCAATTACTGGACTCCCACCTCATGAAATTTGTCACGAGGGCATAGCACGAACATTTCAACTTAACGCATTATTTGGCACCATGTCTGTCATGGAAAATGTGTTAATTGCATCTCAACATGGGCAAAAATCCATTGATTTTCAAAGGCCATATTTTAATAGTTCAGAACGAAGAAGAGCGGAAAGTGCTTTGGAACTTGTTGGTCTTTCTGATAAAGCAGATTTAACTGCAGCCTCCCTTGATATACTAGGACAAAAACTTTTGATGATCGCAGGTGCAATTGCGACGGATCCCCAGTTATTGTTATTAGATGAACCTGTAGGGGGACTGATACCTCGGGAAATAGAACAGGTTGAGCAAATCATCCGTAATCTTACTCATGAACGAGAGATTACGGTTATACTAATAGAACATGTTATGAGATTCCTAACAGGCTTGTCTGACGAAATTCTTATAATGAATTTTGGAGAGAAATTGTTTCAGGGTTCTCCTGAGGATCTTGCAGGTGATAAGAAAGTAATTGATGTGTATTTGGGGGAGGGAGTTTCAGGAAAAATTGGCCCAGTAAGGAAAGATGGAGTGAAAAAATCTGAGAATGGATTGGATTCAGTAGAAGAAGATTCTACTTCTCTAAAGCTTCATGAATCAGACAAATGGTCTTTAGATGTTGAGTATTTTGCAAGAAAATTGTGTCAACAGTATTTTAGTGGTCGCCTTTATCCTATTGATTATATGGAACTTGAAAGATTGTTGGAAGAACGTGGAGAAGATGATCGATCAACAAGAGTTTCTCGAGCAACACGTAGAGTAATTCATGCTAAAAAATTAGGTGAAGGTGAAAGTCAGACTTTTGAATTACTAAAGACGGTTTTAGAAGAAGAACAAAACGTAAGAGAAAAAAACATGATTTTTAGTAATAAAGAAAAACCAAAATTGGATTTGGATAACAAGTCTCTAAGGCTTCAAACCCTTGAAGAAGCAACAAAGCGTATACTTGATTCGGAATCTCGTCATGGGAATGTCGGAGGAAAAGAAATTGAAGAACTGCGAGCTGCATATTTGTTGAAGCCTTCAGTAGAGGAGAAAATTCTTAATAAATCTGAAAACATGAATAATGGATAAGAATTCTCTAAGATTAGTAAACGTTAGTTCTGGTTATGACCTACAAAAAGTCATTCATGGAATATCTCTAAATATAGAAGAAGGTTCAGTAGTAGGGATCATTGGACCAAATGGTCATGGCAAATCAACCCTAGTAAAGACTGTCTCTGGCTTAATATCAACTTGGTCTGGTCAAGTATTTTTTGAAGGACTGCCAATTGAAAAGATGCCTGCTCATGAACGTGTAACTCTTGGTGTTGTTCACGTCCCGCAGGGGGATTTGATTTTTCCAAAAATGACAATTGAAGAAAATCTTAGACTCGGTGCGGTTTTGGCTGAGAATTCTGAAGAAGTCGAACGGCGATTGGATAAAGTATTTGATTTGTTTCCTGTACTTCTAAACAGACGAGTTCAAGTTGCTAGAACTCTATCTGGTGGTGAAAGGAGAATGCTCGGGATAGGAAGAGGTTTGATGTCAAACGGTAAACTGATGTTAATTGATGAACCTTCTCTTGGATTGGCTCCTAAATTAATAGATCAAATCTATGACTCACTTAGTGAAATGAAAGAATCCGGGATCACATTTTTAATTGTGGAGGAAAATATAACAAGATTACAGAATATAGCGGATTGGATATATTTGATGGATAACGGAGAATTTGTGTGGAGTGGTAATCCAGACGAACTCCAATCCAATTCGGAATTGCTTTCTACTTATCTTGGAGTTTAATTAGAATGGACATTTTTCTACAAGTTATATTTAGTTCCTTGACGGTCGGATCAATTTATGCGGTCGGAACAATTGCTTTATCATTATTGTTGGGAACATTGAGTATGTTGAATCTAGCCCACGGGACTTTTATTGCTGCGGGAGGTTATTCTGCTTATTGGACAATGAAAGTTATGGGAGCACATTGGATTTTCGCATTGCCAATCTCAGTTGTTGCAGGGGTAATTAGTGGTTATCTAATGTATCATCTAGTGGTTAGGTGGCTTTACGACAGACCTGATTTCGAGATTGATATTATTATTGTTACAGTTGCAATTGCAGCTTTAGGAGAGAATATATTTTTAAATGTTGCTGGACCAGAAGCCCGCCGACAACCTTTTCATATTGACGGGGGTTTTCATATTGCGGATGCAGTTTTACCTTATCAAACCATTTTAACAGTAGCCATTGCTTTAGTCCTACTGATAATTGTGGCATTAATTTTGGGAAAAACTAAAACGGGTATGGTAATCAGAGCCGTTTCTCAACAAAGAGATGCATCTAAATTGGTGGGTATCAATGTTAGTAAGTCTTATGGACAAGCAATCATAATTGCAGGAGCGATCGCAGCAGTTTCAGGAGTTCTTGTGACAGGCATGGCTCAAGTTTTTCCAGGAGTTGGCAGTAGCGTTACCCTGAAAGCCTTGGTCATTGTAATAATTGCGGGTATAGGTAATTTGCCAGCTTCAGTTTTAATGGCTTTTCTACTCGGAGCTTTTGAAGTTACTGTTCAATATATTTTTGGCGCTCGTTATGGTTTTCCTGCAATGCTTGGATTAGTAATTATCGGTCTGATTTGGAGACCATACGGAATTTTCGGAAAAGAGACAATTACAAGAGTTTAATCATGTCAAGTCAACAAAACATTTGGGGCCGCGTCCAGAGAGATTTCTGGGTAGGATTGGCATTTGTGGTACTATTTTTAATATTACCCGCATTCGAACCTGGAAAATATATTGTTACCCAAATAACCCTATTTTTCATTTGGGCAGCTGTGGTGACTCAATGGAATCTTGTTTTTGGAGTTGGTGGCATTTTTTCACTAGGTCATATGGCTATATTCGCTGTAGGTGGCTATGTCATGGCAATGATGGGATTGTACAATGAATGGAACCTTTGGGCTGCGATGATAGTTGGAGGAATAACGGCAGTTATTTTTAGCTTCTTGATGGGAGTTTTAACATTACGATTAAGGGGGCCTTATGTAGCTGTAATGACGCTGGCAATTGCTCAAGTAATGCACGCATTAATTGTAACAGATGTTGAATGTTATTTTAAAAAAGATATGATTTGCATTAATTTTACTGGAGGTGCTAAAGGTATTATGAAATTTGGTGACTTTGGATTTAAAGAATGGTTGGGTTATAAATATGTTGTCTTTGGTAATTATTATTTGGCACTTGCACTACTCGTTATAGGGTCAATATTTGCGTTTTCTATAATGTACAGTTCACTTGGAGCAACCTTCCGTGCCGTGAGAGATCATACAATTTGTGCAGAAACACGAGGAGTAAATAGACGAAGAGCACAACTTCTTTTGTTCTCAGTATCTGGGTTTTTTACTGGCCTGGCTGGTGGTGTTTACGGAGGAATTTACCGTACTGTAGGGCCAGATTCACTTACATTACCTGTATTATTATTCTTGCTTTCAATGATGGTTATTGGTGGCCGAGGTACTCATTGGGGGCCTATTTTAGGCGCAGGCGCACTCATGCTAGCTGATACAACATTACGTGGAATAGGTGATTATCGTATTGCTGGATTGTCTTTGATCATAATTTTATCAATAATCTTTCTCCCGAGGGGTCTAGTAGGATTAGTGTATGATATTTTTAATTGGAAACCAAGGTCACTAATACAGTTTCAAGCAGGAAGTGCTGATTTGCGAAAATTACAAAGAGAGAAAAATTCAAAAAAATTAAATTTACGTTATATTGGAAAAACAAGTACTTTGTAATAATCTTTAGAAAATTAATTAAAATCTTGGAAAAGTTAATTATGAGAGTAAGTCATAGTTTAAAATTTTAATAAACTTGCAAATAATTTGATGTAAGAAGTATACAATGGGCAATCAATATGAAGGAGTTGTTGTTCTCCTTAGAGAGATTTATTACCGCGATTTAGTTATATTGATGTTTTTTGCACCGATAGGACTTTTGTTATTTAAGCTTGGAATGTCTAGCAAAAAACATAGAATTGCGACATTGACACAAAATTTGATGTTAATGCCCGTTATGATAATTTCTTTCTTCCTTTTTGGTTGGTTTTTTTACAAGGGATTTGAATTTGGTCCAGGTATTACAGGTGGATGGGGAGTATCTGGAACAGCACTACCGTGGAGTGAATTTATGGGGCCCAATCTAGACGCTAAACCCAATCCGGACAATATAATTAATACAGCTATTCCTTGGCATATTTTTTTGTTAATTTCGATTATCGTAGTGTCGATAGCTACGGGTTCTTGGATTGAAAGGATTAGAGGTTCAGCGTTATGTATTTTGTCTGTTATCTTAGGTTCTGTCTTCTGGGTAATCGCTGCTGCTTGGGGTTGGTCAAAATCCGGATGGCTTGTTGAACTTACGGGATTTCATGATGCATTTGCTGGGGGGGTTATACATTGTTTAGTCGGAGGTTTTGCTCTAGGTGTCCTTTTGCCGTTAGGCCCTAGACTGGGAAAGCAAAGTGAAATTTTTGATGTTCGAAAAACTATTCATAATCCATGGATGATAACGTTAGGGATGTTGATGATTTATGTAGGATTTCTTTCTTTTTATTTTGCTGCGCAGATACCTTTAATAAAAACTTTTGATAGTGGAAATGTAATTTTAACAACAAATATTTACGGTGCCCCTACTACGATATATGGAACTACTTCTAATTTATTTCTGTCACTAGCAGGTGGAATGATGATGGGCTTTGTTCTCTCAAAGGGAGATTTGTTCTGGATACTTGGTGGAGGTTTGGCAGGTTTGGTTAGTACATCTGCTGGAAATGATCTATATCACCCACTGCAAGCATTTCTAATCAGTATTTTTGTGGTATGGTTAGTTTTTAAGGCACATCATTGGATAGAAAGACGTTTCAGAATTGACGATGTAACAGGAGTCCTAGCTATACATGGTTTTGGAGGGTTTTTTGGACTGATCATTTCTGGTTTTATTTTATGGGGTTACCCATCATCGCCAAATATGGAATTCGCAGATATTAATCCTGCTGGTCAGGCATTTGGAGCAATGCTCACTTTTTGGTTGTTTGGATTTTTCCCCGGTTATATCGGATCCCAAGTTCTAGAATTTTTTGATGTTCTACGAATACCTGAAGACATAGAGATTGGTGGGCAGGATACTCTTGCAATGAAAAAGCAAAAAGAGGAAATAGTAGATTTTATAGGAATTGAAAAAGCTGTTTTAAAGGAAATTATTGAGGAAAGGAAAAACTAATGGGACCTTTTGATAATTGGCTCAAAGATTTAGCAGATATAGGACCTATATATCCACTTGTTGGATCAGAAGGGATTTGGGTTGCAGTAGTTGCATTATTTTGGATTTGGTGGCACATGGCTCAGATTCGTATAGAGTCTCAACTAGATAGGGAACAGATAGAGGCGATTGGTGAACTAGAAGATCTATACGAAACTTTTAGTGAAGACAGTTAGAATATTATAGTAGATCAATGATTGATACTTTTCTACCATTTTCGTTTTACCCTACCTTATCACTCCATTAGATTTTATTATCCAAACCTGACAATTGTCGTGATTGATTTTCTTTTGGTTCGAATGCTAAAAAACTAATTGCAGTTATCCAAATGACATGTCAAAGAGAATGAAATATAAGACCGGTGTCATATTTGTTTTGTTCGCTGGTCTTTTTTGGTCTCTATTCGGTGTCGTAATCCGTCAGATTCAAACAGCAAATGCTTGGCAAATCCTTTTCTATCGCTGTACCAGTTTATTTTTTCTTATAACGTTATTTTTACTGATTCGATATAAGGCAGAGTTTCAAAAAGTTATATTTAGTTCTTTGCGAAGCGATATATTAGGTGGAATAGGTCTTTTGTTTGCCTTAGTTGGATCAGTGATTTCTGTTCTAAATACTACAGTAGCTAACACATTATTCTTACTAGCGATTACTCCATTATTTACAGCATTATTAGCCCGGCTATTCTTGCAAGAGACGGTTAAAATCTATACGTGGATAGCTATTTCAGTGGCCATAGTTGGTGCCATGATCATAGTGTTTGATGAAGTCAACTTGCAGAAAAGTCTTGCCAGTTTTTTTGCTATAATTTCAGCACTTGGATTCTCTTTTTTTACGATCATGTTAAGGGTAGGAAAGCAGAAAGATCTATTACCTTCTGTATGGTTTGGATCGGCTTTTACAGTTATAATTTCTGCGGTGGTTTGTGTCTTTTTTGGTTACAGTATAGTTATTTCATTCTGGGATATGGGTGTGTCGATTATGTTAGGAATTTTTCAGATCGGGATCGGATTAGTCTTTTACACTATAGGGGCAGTTGTTATACCTGCAGCCCAGCTAGGTCTGTTGGTGATGACAGAAGTAGTACTTGGACCAATTTGGGTTTGGATTTTTCTCGGTGAAGGCTTTAGTAGGAGCACACTAGTTGGAGGATTTTTTGTGCTGAGTGCAGTTACATTCGATGTGGTCTTAAGTATTAGATGGTTTAATCGAATGGCATAGGAAGTGTTACAGACAACGGTTATCAGAACGGACTTTTACTACGTGAAGGATAAGAAAATCATATATTAATACAGTTTTAATCCCTGTTCCAAAGCAATGGATTTCATACGCATCAATTTTGCCAGAGATTCTAATTTATCTTCGATTTCAATTTTAGAACTTCCTTTTCTTCCCATCAGCACACCAAGAGCAACAGACTGAGCACCCTTGATTCCCTCAGGATGATTATGAGTAATTTCTGCACTCTTCTTTGCCTCCTCAAGAACAGACTCTTCATCATCAAGAAGCCATCCCACACTTGAGCAACGCATTGCAGAGCCGTTTCCGAAACTGTTGTAAGGCTTAGGATCATCTTGATGAATCCATTTCTTGAACCAACCACCATAACCAGCCCTTGGATATTTCCTTCCCCACTTCTGAAGTGATTCAACGTAGGGCTCTCCATTCATTATTGAATCAGCCACTGCTACTGTCATTACAGTGTCATCGGTAAAATGGGAATATTTTTCCAAGAGTTCAAACTTCTTGGTCTTCATGGGATAAAATTCGAAGGTAGAACCTAACACGTCTCCAATTATTGCACCTAGCATGTGTCCTCATATATTAGAGATTAAAAAGATTACTTTGAATTTCTGCAATTCGAATACATCACTGTCAAGTGAGTACTTATCTGTAAAAAACAATTGGCATTCATTAAGTGAAGGGAATTGGTATTCTCTTGGCCCACTTCCTACCCTTTTTATCTCAACATTGGAAACTAACTTTCGGAATTGTCCACAGAATCTTTTTACTGACCAAAGTCTATGTCTAGGGTTATGCTCTTTAGCATATTCATCAAAGCTGGTTGATAGATCAGATATAGGCACCCTGTTGTCCTGTTCAATGTGTAGTATCTTCTCTCCAATGGTGAAATTTTCATCACTTAGTACATCAACCCACCATTTCTGAATCATATCCATTGACAAAAACTTTTGATCTAACCTTGCTGGTGTTTCAGGTATATTACGAACCTCAAAATTACTTAAATCAAAATCCATCAGGGCATTTAGAAGTGCCTCACTTCCTCCATGATTTTGTTCATCGATCAATTTTTTAAAGAAGTCATGATCATTTTTTCTGGAATTTGAGACATCCAATACAAAGTACCTACGGTCTGTTAAAGATACTGGTGCTGCCCATTCAGAATTTGTTGCCAGCATGAGCCGGAGATAACTTCTAATTTCAAAAACATCCTTACCCTTCATCTCAATTATCATCAATGGCTCGGTAATCAATTGTTTCAGAATTGATTCTGTGCTCCTGTCACCTCCCCAGACGGCCTCATCACCAAAAAGTAAAAGAGTATCTTTAAGATGACCATTGAAGTTGCCATGAATGTGACTGCCATGTGTAACTGTTCTAAAGTGCCTTCCTAGCAATGATCCAATGTACTTTACAAAACAAGATTTTCCTACTCCTTGAGCATCTGACCTCATAACAATCGCTACACCGGGCTTTTCTTCCGGACACTGAACCATATTTGCAAGCCAGCCCCATAAGTAAATCGCCCAGCGTTCATTGCCAGAACAAATCACCTCGTCAAGCAGTTCATGAAAAAGAGGTATGTTTTCAAGTCCACCTTTTGGTTGAACTGCAAAACCTTTCCACATATTGAAAACTCCGTCTGGTGTTTCATGAAGGGGCAGAAAATCAACTCTGTTATACTCTCTTCGCTCTGGATGACTTCGCCACCACTTATAGGCAGGAATTTGTTTTGGATATTTTCCAGAGTTGTCAAAAGCAAACTTATTTTCCAGAGCCAAATTGAAATCAGAAGGTGTCAAAAATCGTATCTCTTCCTCACTCTCTTCCAGAATCAATGTCTTGTTGCCAACTGGAGCAATAGCATATTTCCGATTTAGTTCTTCAAAGAGTTTTGCATTAAACACTTCTGGTTCAGACAACTCATCAAAATCTTCTGAAGAATTTTGTCCTTGATCCACTAGGTCTGAAGTCCATTGAACGGCAGTTTCTGTAGCCAGAGTTTTGAATTTTTCAAGATTGTTGCCTTCAATACTAAGCCAGTCTGACAAGTCACCTTTTTCAGGAATGTCCGGAAGTTCCAACCATTTAACTGACTTTGCAACCTTTACTATCTCAGAAGCAATAAAATGCATCCCTTTTCGTCCAGCAGAGTCATTGTCAGGTAAACATACCACTTTTGCATTTTGGAACAATTTTGAATACTCATTACGCCATTTCCCAGCACCTCCAGCAAAAGTTGTTGCTATCAATCCAATATTTTCAGCATTGTCACAGTCTTTTTCACCTTCAAGAATAAGAATGTCCTTACCTTCTTTTATTCCAGCTAACATCTGAGGCAACCGATAAGGCACTCTTGTAACTCCATCCATTGACCATCGACCATCTGCTCTTTGTTGTGAAAACGTTTTATCACTGTATCTTATAACATTAAAAACATGTCCACCGTCCTTATCCTCATATCGGTAAACATCTTCAATTTTTTTGGGGGGGATCTTTTCTTCCTGGGCAAAGAATTGGTTTCCCTCCATACCCAGGGCAGAGACTACAGATTCAAATGAACAACCTGCCTGGCACTTGAACAGGATTTTATCCTTTGTGAAGGAAGCAGTAAGGCTTGGGGATTTGTCATCATGGGCAGGACATAGAGCTTCAATACCATTGCTGGTAGGTTTAACTTTCTCCAGCTTGGAGCAAAACAAACCCCAGTTTTCATTTAAAGTTTCCATAATTAAGATATTTATTGCTCTAATTGTGACAATTAGAGTCTCTTTCCTTAATTCTGGATTCTACCCACTGATCTACCTCATCTTCAATCCAGGCAATTGCTCGACAGTCAAATTGTGTGGGGTCTTTGATAGGGCTACCTAACTTTAAACATTTAGGGAAAGTTCCTTCATCCATTTTTCTATAAATGGAAGTTCTACCGTATCCTGTGCGACTTAAGACTTCGTTTAATCGTATCAGACGGGTTTTCGGTTTTGAGGAGGGGATTTTTGTTTTTTCCATACAGCATCTCTATGAATAGTTTTGAGAGTATCCGCTTGATAACGGATGGTATGGTATTAATTTTACGTGTGAATTGTGTTAATTCCAATAGAAAATATAATTCATAATATCAATATATTATAGTTATAATTATGAATTGTGTTAATTCCAATAGAAAATATAATTATATAATATCAATATA
>Ga0209019_1000687_pt1 | contig 17134 bp, 18 predicted proteins | sample METZYME_3_300m_FD_187549 | JGI IMG/M metagenome (GOLD analysis project Ga0209019, IMG submission 187549) | Marine microbial communities from oxygen minimum zone in mesopelagic equatorial Pacific - METZYME_3_300m (SPAdes) (version 2) | ecosystem: Environmental > Aquatic > Marine > Oceanic... | reverse complement strand
GCTGAACTTGCAGCATCATCCTGTGCATTAACGGGCGTAAAAGAAAAAATAAGTGCAACCAAGGCTAGCTTGATTGTTAGAATTTGTGTAGGTATTTTCACAACTTCCCCTCCAAAGTTAAATCTTATTAACAACCACCGTACAAAAATCAGCTGTAATTTGCAAAAATTCTCCCTTAAAATTACCTCCTTTCCCTTGAATATAATATCGTTATGAGTAGCAACAAAAATATAGGCTTCTTTTTAGGTATATTCGGAGCCTTGGTAGTATTGTTTCTACCCAATCCTGAATCCTTATCAATTGAGGCACACAGAGCTGCTGCAATTTTCGTATGGATGGGCATTTGGTGGGCAACTGAAGCAGTTCCGATAGCAATTACAGCCCTGATACCCTTGGTGTTTTTTCCCTTACTGGGAGTCTCTTCAATTGAGTCAACAGCTGCCCCCTATGCAAACAAAAATGTTTTTCTTTTTTTAGGGGGATTTTTCTTATCCATAGCCATCCAGAAATGCAATCTGCATAAACGTATTGCTTTAACTGTTTTGAAATATACAGGGACCAAGGGTAGATCTATTATCGGCGGTTTCATGCTGAGCTCTTGCTTACTGAGTATGTGGATAATGAATACCTCCACAACAATCATGTTGCTGCCTATCGGTTTAGCTATCATTACAGTGGTCAAGGAATCGATGCATGATCTCAGTGAGACCGACAAAATAAATTTTCAGGTTGCCCTTTTACTGGGTATTGCGTACGCAGCAAATATAGGGGGGATTGCGACTTTGATCGGGACTGCACCCAACATGGCACTGAATGGATTTATGGAAGAACAATATGGGGTTTCTATTTCATTTTTAGACTGGATGAAGGTCGGACTGCCTGTAAGTCTGGTATTACTCCCATTGACTTGGTTCACATTAACCAAATTCAGTTTTCCTGTTAATTTTGAAACCTCAGCTGAAACTCAACAAACCATTCAGACAATGAGGGAAAGTATAGGCAAGACCAAAACTCCGGAAAAAAGAGTGTTTGTCATTTTTCTCATGACTGCCCTTCTCTGGGTCTTTAGAAGCCCCATCAACAATATCCCCGGTATGGAGGGGTTAACAGATCCTGGTATAGCCATGCTTTGTGGTCTAACCCTATTTCTAACCCCAAGTGGCGGTGGTCAAGAGCACAATCTTCTTCAGTGGAAAGATGCCGAAAAAGGGGTTCCCTGGGGAATTTTACTGTTGTTTGGAGGTGGATTGACCCTTGCTGCTGCAGCACAAAATACGGGATTGGCTGCGTGGATTGGGAATCTTATGCCAGTGGGTTTAAGTATTGTCTTCCTGGTCGTGATATTTACCACTCTCATTATTTTCCTGACTGAGTTAACGTCAAATTTAGCCACCACTGCAACATTTCTTCCCATTGTTGCAGTCATTGCAACTCAGTTTGGATTTAACCCATTGCTGTTAACAGCTTCAATAGCTATTGCTGCAAGTTGTGCATTTATGTTGCCAGTGGCAACTCCACCCAATGCAATTGTTTTTGGCTCAGAGTTAATCAAAGTACCTCAAATGATGAGAGCCGGAATAGCCATTAATATTATTGCCATAGTTATAGTGTCACTTGCTGGCATCTATCTAGTGCCTGCATTTCTGATATGAGTAAAAAGTACAAAGGAGCTTGTTAATGGAAACAATCTGTATATTTGCAGGATCCAGTGTTGGCAACCGAAAAATTTATACTGAAACAGCAAAGGATCTTGCCGCTTCAATTATTGATCACGGCTACAAAATAGTTTTTGGTGGAGGCAGTAATGGATTGATGGGAATTTTAGCCGATTCTGCAATTGATGCAGGGGGGCACATCACTGGAATAATCACGGAACAGCTGAACAATATTGAGGTCGGTCATAAGGGGCTTAGTGAGTTGGTGATAGTTGAAACCATGCACGATCGTAAAAAAGAAATGGCAGAACGATCCGATGCCGTTGTTTGCTTGCCTGGCGGAGTCGGCACCTGGGAAGAGTTTTTTGAATCACTGACTTGGAATCAACTTGGACTCCAATCCAAACCAATCATCCTTCTGAACTTGGATGATTACTATTCTTTATTATCAGAGTTTGTTGAACACTCAGTTGCTGAAGGGTTTCTGCCCCGATCGACCGCCAACGAGCTGATATTTGTTAACTCAATTGCGGAGGTCATAGAACAGCTACAACATTATGTTCCGAAAGATAAAGCAAACTGGTTTAAGCGTTTACAAGAGTAATCCTGACAATGCATAATATCCTCCAAAAATACTACAATTATGTGCTTCTTTTTTTTCTAGGATTAATCAGTATGAATTCCCATGGATTTGATCGTGTTACTGGAGAAGATTTTACCAGTCGTTCTGAGGTAATAGCAGCCCATGGCATGGTAGCGTCGAGCCATCCGCTGGCAACTCAGATTGGTTTGGAGATTTTGAAACAGGGCGGTTCTGCGGTGGATGCAGCAATTGCTGTGAATGCAGCATTGGGACTGATGGAACCTACAGGAAATGGCATTGGTGGTGATCTCTTTGCCATTGTCTGGGATGCAAAAAGCAAGAAACTTTATGGTCTGAATGCCAGCGGTCCCGCACCTAAAAAACTAAGCTTAGAATACTTCCAAGAGAACAATCTTTCAGAATACCCCGAATTTGGCCCATTGCCAGTAACCGTGCCCGGTGCTGTGGCTGGCTGGTCAGAACTGCACAAGAAGTTTGGTAAGCTGCCGATAGATCACTTATTCAAACCAACCATTGCCTATGCAAGAGAGGGCTTCCCAGTAACGGAAACGATTGCCTATTATTTTACTCTCAACAAGCAACGCTTCCAAGATTACCCAAATTTCAAAGAGGTATGGATGGCAAATGGCGATGTTCCAAAAACAGGTGAGATTTTTAAAAACCCTGCTCTGGGAAACACTTTGGAAACATTGGCAGATAAAGGATTGAGCGAATTTTACACCGGGGACATAGCAAGAATTACAGCTGACTTCATCCAAGCACAGGGTGGTTTCCTAAGCTACGACGATTTGGCTGGCTATCGACCCGAGTGGGTCCAACCCATTTCGACCGACTACAGGGGTTACGAAGTTTGGGAACTGCCTCCCAATACCCAAGGTTTGGCAACTCTGCAAATATTGAATATTTTAGAGGGCTTTAACCTTGCAGAACTTGGACTTTACTCTACGGAATACATCCATCTGTTTATTGAAGCAAAAAAATTAGCTTTTGCCGACCGTGCAAAATTTTATGCCGATCCACGATTTGCAAAACTACCAATTGAAACTTTACTCTCGAAAGATTATGCAACCAAAAGACGTCAAGAAATTAATCCAAAAAAGGCAGCACTGGTTGATGCATCGGGCCTGCCTCAGCATGGAGATACCGTTTACCTGACCACAGCAGACCAGGACGGAAACATGGTCTCATTAATCCAAAGCAATTACTCAGGAATGGGATCTGGAATGACCCCTCCAGATTTGGGTTTTATGCTCCAAAACAGAGGCACATTATTCAGTCTTGACCCCAAACATTTGAATGTCGTGGCAGGAGGGAAACGATCGTTCCATACCATTATTCCCGCTTTTGTGACCAAAGACGGTAATCCTTACATCAGTTTTGGCGTGATGGGTGGAGCGACTCAACCACAAGCCCAAGCACAAGTTTTAATCAACATCATCGACTTTGGTATGAATTTGCAAGAAGCAGGTGATGCCCCAAGAATAGTTCATTCTGGCTCCAGCCAGCCTTCTGGTAGTCAAATGAAGAACGGTGGAACAGTCAGCTTGGAGTCTACTTTTGATGAAAAGATCCGCAAAGAACTTGTGGAGATGGGTCACACCTTGAAATATGAGAAAGGTTCCTTTGGTGGCTACCAAGCCATTATGAAAAAAAATGGAGTCTACTACGGAGCCTCAGAAAGTAGAAAAGACGGTCAAGCAGCAGGCTATTGATTTTTTTTCGGCCCCGGGAAAAAAATATTTGTGGTATTAATATACTCTTTGTAGTCTGGGCGTTTTTTTGTTTGCGGAAACTCCAAAAGTTTAATTGTTAATCGCAAAAAAATGAACATCATGAGAATGGGACCGATGATCCCCCAATAGTGTCCAGTTTGTAGTGAAAAGATGAAAAATGCCCACCATTGCAACGCGTCACCAAAATAATTCGGGTGTCGTGAGTAGCGCCAGAGACCCGAATTCAGGACCGCGTTTTGATTGATTGGGTTGGAGCGGAAATTCACCAATTGGACGTCTGCAACAGTCTCGTAAACAATACCAACCCCCCAGAGTGCTAAACCCAGATAATTGAAAAAACCCAACCCCAATTCTTGGGGGTAATAATGCATCGCTAAGATGGGAGTTATGACAATAATTTGCAACAAACCCTGGAACATAAAAATTCTGAAATAGCTAAAAATCCTAAAATCAAGTGCAGATTTTTTTCTCATTGCCACATATCGGTAATCTTCGCCTTTACCCAAATTTCGGATAGCAAGATGTAGTGACAAACGAAAGCCCCAAATGGTCACCATGAAATTAATTAACCACTGGCTCAAAGAGACAGAAGTTGGATTATGCATGTGATTAATGAGCAGGCATGCCCAAGCCATGACAATAAAACCGATGCCCCAGTAGATGTCAATGATGCTAGCGTCTTTAATTTTCACGCTTACCAACCAGACTACAGTCAGACAAAACCAGTTAACTGCAACAATGTAACCAAGCATGACGAACAGGTTCATCGGGCTAAGGCCTTCTGATGTTGTCGATCATCACACCGATATACTCTGGGGGTCGAGAAGTCATCAAGGAAACCAGGGAACTTGTGACCAAATTTACGATCATACCGATAAATCCAATGCCCTCAGGCGATATACCCCACAACCAATGTTCTGCAAAATTCAGTTCAGGATGAATAAATTTAAAATAAATGATGTAGATAAGGGTAAAGCTTAAGCCTGCCAACATTCCGGTAACAGCCCCTTCTCTATTCATTGTCTTGGAAAAGATACCCATTAAAATTGCAGGAAAGAGGGTTGCAGCTGCCAAACCAAATGCAAAGGCGACAACTTGGGCAACAAATGCAGGTGGATAAATTCCAAACAATCCTGCAATTATTACCGCAACCAGAACTGAAATCCGTGCGTACAGGAGTTCTTTTTTCTCCGAGATTTGACGAGCAAAGGTTTGTTTTATCAGATCATGTGAAACCGCAGTAGATATTACTAAGAGCAATCCTGCTGCTGTAGACAAAGCAGCTGCCAAAGCTCCTGCGGCTACCAAAGCAATGATCCAAGCAGGTAATTTAGCAATTTCTGGAGTAGCAAGCACCATAATGTCTCTGTCTATGTAGACTTCGTTGGCGTTGTTTGGATGGGCTAGATTGCTGAGATTTCTTTCGCCATTGATCCCTCGTTGATCGGTATACAGGGGCTTCGTTGGTTGTAATGCGTTGCCTTTTGCATACTGGATCTTGCCATCGTTGTTTTTGTCCATCCAAGCAATCAGACCGATATTTTCCCAGTTTTTAAACCAAGTCGGTGCCTCAACATAACTGACGTTGTGAGTGGTTTCGAACAGATTTAATCTGGCAAAAGATGCCACTGCTGGTGCTGTGGTGTACAAGATAGCAATAAAAATTAAAGCATACCCAGCTGATTTTCTCGCATCACTGACACTGGGAACAGTAAAAAACCGAACAATCACATGGGGTAAACCTGCGGTTCCCAGCATCAAAGCTGCAGTAATGCAAAACACATCAATAGTGGATTTTGAACCCGAGGTGTAAGCATCAAATCCAAGTTGCATCATCAATCCATCCAGTTTTTCCAACAAATAAACAGGGCTTTCCAGCAATTGATCGCCAAAACCAAATTGAGGTACAGGGTTCCCAGTCATCATGATTGAAATAAATATGGCTGGAACCAAATAGGCAAATATCAAAACGCAATATTGCGCCACTTGGGTATAGGTGATGCCTTTCATCCCTCCCAAGACTGCATAAATAAACACAATCACCATGCCAATTAAAACGCCGGAATTGATGTCGACTTCCAAAAAACGGGAAAAAACAATGCCCACGCCTCGCATTTGGCCAGCAATGTAGGTAAATGAAACAATAATCAGGCAAATTACTGCCACGATCCTTGCAGCAGATGAGTAATAGCGAGAACCGATAAAATCAGGGACTGTAAATTGCCCAAATTTTCTTAGATAAGGAGCCAGAAGCAATGCCAACAAGACATAACCGCCTGTCCAGCCCATTAAATAAACAGATCCGTCACGGCCCAAAAATGCAATCAACCCAGCCATTGAAATAAATGAAGCTGCAGACATCCAATCGGCTGCAGTTGCCATACCATTGGCTATGGGATGGACGCCCTTCCCTGCAACATAGAACTCACTGGTTGAACCCGCTCGAGACCAGATAGCGATACCAATATAGACAGCGAAGCTAATGCCAACAAAGAAATAAGTTAATAACTTTACCGTCAATTCCTATTCCTCTGTGGATTCATCTTTATCAAATGTCTGCTCCAGCTTCTTGATGCGATGGATGTAGACAAAAATGAGGATCACAAAAACATAAATGCTCCCTTGTTGAGCAAACCAAAAACCAAGATTGAAACCAAAAAATTTGAACTGATCAAGAAAATCGACAAATAGAATACCGCAACCAAAAGAAACCAAAAACCAAATAGACAGTAAACTCAATACCAATCGTATGTTGGCTTGCCAGTAGGTGTCTATTTGATTATCTTGCTTTTCTTGCATTTCATGAATGTAAAATTAGAGGTACTTCACCATGAATTCCTTAATCGCATTCAGCGCTTCGAAGGGCCGAATAAAAACTCGAATCTCGGTTAGTTTTTGTTGATCGTTCCAAATTAGAAAATCAACTCCATTAACATACAAATCATTGATTGTAACTTCAAAAACCAAGCATGCCTGATTGTCGCCAATGATTTCTTCAATGTACTTGAAATCGGAATTGAGGAAAACCATACCGGCAGCTTCTAGGTACCTCGAAACGTTTGTTTTGCCTTTGATTGGGGTGTAGACATAAGGTGAATGAAACACTACATCCTCGGTCATCATTGCAGGGTCCAGTGATGCGTGTTCTACGCACTGATGCCAAAGATCAATTGCACTGGTCATTGCAGCGCCCTATAAATTTTTCTTAGAAAGTTTTAAATAAATGTAAACAATGACTGTGACGTACATACAACCGGCAAAAACACCAATTGCCAAATGCCTAGCAGAAGGATCAATTACAGCAGCAGCAAGATCGCTGATTGCATTCCCAATGAGGGCTCCGAACAAGCCACCAATAACACCCGAACCACCGAAAAATCTCTTTTCCAGATCAATGCCAAATATTGTCATAACGGCAAGAATGCCATTGTCAACGACGCCGAAAATATCTCCTTCAAATAATAGTTTCTCAATCAAAAGATCACTCCTGTCAAAAATTGATCATGCCATGTTATCGAATTATCTATATTCTAGTACAGAATTATATGAAGAACCGATCTGTTTAATCTGGAGATAATCAATAAACACCCATGAAAGTATCGTACCAAGATTTGCTTAAGTTCATCATTCCATCATCCATTGGTGTGTTGCTGTTTTTAACCCCTATATTTGTCGATGGCAGAGCGACAATTGGCATGGGCATCTTGGTTGATTTGCTTAGAGACGCAACCCAGGATTATCTTCCTGCATTCGCAACAATGCTTTTGCTGGTGTCTTGTTTGTGCTCAACTTATTTCAGTTTATTTAGAAAAAATAAATCCAACATACCAATCAATCAGATACAACAAATATTCACCACATCACCCGCCTGGTTGATCCTTAGAATACTGGGCAGTCTTTTTGCAGTTCTGGTCTTATTTAATATCGGACCTGAGTGGATCTCAAGCCCAGCAACAGGTGGAACCATGTTATTTCAATTGGCAGGTACTTTGACTGTGTTTTTCTTGGTTGCCTGCTTCTTGTTGCCCTTTCTCATTGATTATGGGGTCGCAGAATTTATGGGAACCTTATTGCAAAAACCGTTCCTGTGGGCATTCCGGCTCCCTGGACGAGCCAGCATCGACACCTTGGCATCCTGGCTTGGAAGCGCTCCAGTTGGGGTGTTAATTACCATTCAACAATATGAAAAAGGGTATTACAGCGGTCGCGAAGCTGCTGTGATTGCAACCAATTTTTCAATAGCCTCAATTGCTTTTTGTGCCTTGGTTGCAAAATTAATCGAAATTGACCACCGATTTTTTGAGTTTTATTTTTCGATTATGTTCTCAGGGCTGATTGCTGCCTTAATTATTCCAAGAATCTGGCCGCTGGCAAGAAAAAAAGACGTCTACTTGATGGAACAGGATGGGTTTACAGATAAACCTGAGGCAGACACAGGTCTTTTTAGATGGGCATTGTTACAAGGCATTAATAAAGCAAGAACAGCACCAAATCTAAAACAATTGCTTAAAAATGCTTTTATTAACCTCTTGGATATATGGTTTTCTTTGTTGCCATCGGTTGTGGCCATTGGGACGATAGTTTTGGCGCTGACTGAATTTACTCCTATTTTTACAATCATGACTAAACCACTGGTACCGATTCTTGAACTGATGCAGATACCTGAAGCAACAACAGCTGCCCCGGCATTTCTGGTCGGCTTTGCAGACATGTATTTGCCGGCTGTTATTGGAAAAAATATTGCAAGTGAAATGACTCGATTCGTAATAGGCTGTGTTTCTATCATCCAAATAATTTACATGACAGAAGTTGGGACATTGATTCTCAAATCAAAAATTCCTTTGCAGATCGGAGAACTGTTTCTCATTTTTACCCTGAGAACTTTGATCACCCTGCCGATCATTACTGCTATTGCTCATTTCATCTATCGTTAATAGTATGAAAGTGCTGGATAAATAAATTGGAGCTTGATCGGTGGATAAAAATTTGAACCCAAACGTCATCAACTCAATAGACCCTCCTATTGATGAGGCAAGGTCATGGCTTGCAGGACGAAAATTCTCCGAGGACAAACCTTTATTGGATTTGGCTCAAGCGGTTCCAAGTTATCCTCCAGCTGAAGAACTTACCGATTATATGGCTGAACGAGTTAAATTGTTTGCAACGGCACAATACGGTCCGGTAAGTGGAAATGCAAAACTCAAGACTGCGCTGGCAAATCATATGGTTGGGGTTTACGGAGGATCAATTCAGTCCAATAACGTCCTGATTTCAGCGGGCTGCAATCAAGCCTATTGTCTGGCCACAATGGCATTGGCAGAAGCAGGAGATGAAATCATTCTTCCTGTTCCTTACTACTTCAATCATCAAATGTGGCTGGAAGTATTGGGTATTAAAGCGGTTCATCTTGGCTGCAATATGTCCCAGGGAGGACTGCCTGAAATTGATGAAGCACGAAGACTGATTGGCAAAAAAACCAAAGCGATTGTTCTGGTTACTCCAAACAACCCCACTGGAGCCACTTACCCACCGGATTTACTCCAAGGATTCTTTAAACTGTGCCAGAAACATGGCATCAAGCTCATTATTGATGAAACTTACAAAGACTTCCTAACCGAGCAACCGCCCCATCAATTGTTTGAAATATCAGACTGGGAAGAGACTCTGATTCAAGTTTATAGTTTTTCAAAATGTTTTAGTCTAACTGGATACCGTGTAGGCTCTGTAATCGCTGGCGAGAACGTGATTGAATCGGCAACGAAAATCATGGATTCGGTTGCAATTTGTGCGCCCAGGATTGCACAAGATGCAGCATTGTACGGCTTGGAACATTTAACTTCATGGGTTGCTGAGAAGCGCAATATGTTGAAGAAAAGAAGGGAGCTCTTCAACAAACTGTTTAGAGTAAATAATCTCGGTTTTAAGATAATTTCATCCGGTGCTTATTTTGCTTATGTACAACATCAATACGACAACAAAAATGCCTACCAAGTAGCCCAAAATTTACTCGATAAGGAAAATATTCTGTCCTTACCAGGTACTTTTTTTGGCCCGAACCAAGAACGCTTTCTGAGATTTGCTTACGCGAACATAACCCGGAAAGAAATAACAGATGTCATTGATCGATTAAATGTGAGTTTCAATAAACCATAAAATGCATGTTGACCTTATCCTAGATTCGAGATTAAACGCCTCCGAAATAACTGAACTGGGGTTGTTGGCAGAAAAATATGGAGTGCACACAATCTGGGTTGCTAGTTATTTGGATTCACGTGAACCTTTTGTCAATCTTTCCCAGTTGGCTAGTCAATCAAGTCAAATAAATTTAGGGCCTGTCGCCTTAAACCCTTTTGATACGCACCCGATTCGCATTGCAGCTGGTTTATTAACTCTCAACGAGCTTTCCAATGGCAGAGCAAGTATTGTTATTGGCGGCGGTGGAGAAGCGTTGCAATCGCTCAACCTAAAAACAGTAAAAAGAGTGAGAGCGGTTCGGGAATGTATAGAAATATTGAAATCCATCTCCCCATCGCATGCTTTGAACTACGACGGTGAAATATTTCAAGTAAACAACTATCACCCTTTCTGGGCAACTCAAAGCATGCCCAGGGTTTATGTCGCAGCCAACAAACCTCAAATGCTTAAGATGTCGTCTCGACTTTCCGATGGAATCATGATGAGTGATTTGCCTGCACTGCTGATAAAAAGAACGGTTGAAGAGGTTTCGGCGCATCTAGGGGCTTTTGGTCGGGATCTTGATGACTTCCAGTTTAATAATTTCATGGCATGGGCACTCTACGATGATAAGGAAGAAGCCATTAAAGAAGCCAAACAGTGGCTAGGTTACCGTGGTTTATTTAGGCGATGGGTAATTACCACATTTATGTCGGACGCCGATTACGATCTTATTGAGGCTCACAAACAAGAAATCTATCAAATGCCAAAATTGAATACCCATTCGGTCCCTGGGGTCCCTGACGCTTTACTGGATAAACTAGTGGATCGTCTAACTTTGACGGGCCATGTCAGTGAGGTGGATCAAAAAATTGAGCATTTATTGGCATTAAAAGCAGCAGGCTTAACCGATGTTGCACTTGAATTGAGGCAAAATCCTGCAGCTTCCATCAAACTCATAGGGGAGCAAGTCATCCCAGCGCTTAAAAATTAATACCTAAAATGCTTGATTGTTTCCCCTGTTTTCCCGATTTCGGTCATTGCATTTATACCTATTTCAAGATGAGTTTGCAGCCATTTTTCAGTTACAGATCGATCTGACTGTTCTGTTTTAACTCCATCTGGGGTGACGGGCTTATCTGAAACAAGCAGCAAAGCACCTCGGGCGATTTGATTGTAATGACCAACGATAAAAACTGTGGCTGTTTCCATATCAATTGCTATTGCAGTGGTTTCTTTTAATTTGTTTTTAAAAACCTGATCGTGCTCCCACACTCTTCTATTTGTGGTGTAAATAACCCCGGTGCGATACTCCAGGTTCTTTTCTACAACTTTTTCAGAAACGAATTTGTGTAATTTAAAAGAAGGCAACGCCGGGATTTCAGGCGGGAAATAATCATTGCTTGTGCCCTCACCACGGATAGCGGCTATGGGCAGTATCAAGTGACCAATTTCAGAGGAAACTTTTAACCCGCCGCATTTTCCCAACAAAAGAACACCCTTGGGATTACGTGCAGACAACAAATCCATAATAATTGCGGCATTGGGCGAACCAATCCCAAAGTTGATTATAGTCAGTCCTGCAGAATTGGTTGCCGCTTGCATAGGTCTGCGTTGTCCTTTGATATCACAATCAAACATCTCAGCAAAACGAATGAGATAATCGCTAAAATTTGTTAGCAGGATGTGATCGCCAAATTCGTCGATTTCCATGCCTGTATATCGGGGAAGCCAATCCTTTGTGATTGAGAGGCGTTCTTTCATAGACTCCATGGTTAAGCTTCCCAGTTTACCAAGTGATTATCAAGTCAATGTTGGCTTCTGTTTAATTTCAATACAATTATACGTATCCTTAGAACATGTGAATAATTGGGAGGCAAATCGTGACTAAGCCAAATACCGTATATCAATTTGAGTGCAAGGATCATAGGGGAGATGTGAAATCTCTCTCCGATTTTACCGGTCAAGTACTGCTCATTGTCAACACAGCAAGCAAATGTGGTTTTACTCCTCAATACACTGGATTGGAAAAACTACATCAGGATTTTCACCAGCGTGGTTTTTCTGTCCTGGGATTTCCATGCAACCAATTTAGAAACCAAGAACCGGGTAGCAATGAGGAGATCCAGAATTTTTGCACTTCTCAGTTTGGAGTCACCTTCCCAGTGTTTGCTAAAATTGCTGTCAACGGCGATGCTGCAGCTCCTTTGTATCAATTTTTAACCCAACATCAACCGGGTCTGATGGGAAGTAAAAAAATAAAATGGAATTTCACTAAGTTTCTAATCAACGCAGAGGGTGAACCGATAGCTCGCTTTGGATCGTCCACAAAACCGGAGAAAATCGCAGAAAAGATTACCGAAGCTTTGCCTTAGACTTCCTGGCTAAACAACTACCATGAACTCATAAATCAAGCTGTAGCTCTGTTCTCTTCTTCTCTCTTGATGGCAGACGAACTGACATCTTCTCTGAATTCTGTTTCTGTAATACCAATGAAGCGATCCTTGAATTCTTCAGGAATAAGGAAGTCATTGAGGGTCATAAATTGGGACCCTACTTGTCTACCAAAAACCACAAACTGTATGTCGTTCTCAATAAATACATTCAATTCCAATCGCATGTCCTTTTCGCTTTCGTAGAATTTTGGATCAAATATACGTATTAGGGTATCCATACCCAGTACAAAGGTTGATTCCTTAAAGATTGCTGCTTTTTCAACAAAAGTCGGCGCATTGGTCAACACCCAATTTTGCCCCGGTCTGAACTGACTCAATGTTTTCTCAATTTCATAGTAGCTCAATAAAGCTTTCTCAACATTGCAGATTGAAATCTCAAAGGTTACTGGAACTTCAATTTTTTCTTCCGCAATCTTCTGAATAGTCAAATGGCCTTTATGAAACGGCAGAAAAGTGCCTGGGAAAATCAGTTTAGTAAGCGGCTCAGATCCGGCAACATAATCAATACGTCGGCTCTCAAGATCGTGCCAATCTTGCTCATTCATTGCATAAACTATGCACAAGACTTTGTGGCATTGTCATCTTATTTGCTGGTCTGCTGTTGTATAAATACCCTAGTATCTTGCAGTAAACTTGTCCTTGAAGGTTCATTAACGTACATCATGTGGCCACCGCCATAGTACTTATAGATAATTCTATCACTGCGAATATCGTGGCGATTTAGTGTAAATTCAGCATCAAAGAAAGGGGTTACCAGATCGTAATAGCCTGAAGCAACCAATACTTTTGAAGCAGGATTGAGACGTAAGGCGCTTGCTAGGTCACGTGCAGTATTAACGAACATGGGCTCATAACTCTTGCCATCAGGTTCGGTCCTGTATCGCCAATTTCCAGACAATTCTTCATTTGCGGGAAAAAGATATAGCCGGTCCCACTTGACCCCCAGATCATCGTGCATGTATTCCATCAATGCCGCTTTGTAAGCACTGTCAATAGCATAACCAGCAGCATCCCCAGCTGGGTCGGCATTTAAGTCATCTATTTCATCTGCAATATAACGCGCATCCAAAAGACCGATCGCAAGTCCATCTTCTCTGAGCAATTCTTTAGCAAATCGACGACCCTGTACACGCAGGTTAGCACGTTCAATATACTCAGGGCTCAATCCAGTGAAATAAGCCAATCGGTCACGAATATAAGTTCGGGTTTTATCATCAAGTGTATTTCCCTTAAACAAAGCCGGTAACAACTCATCAGTTGCAAAGGCACGTGATTGATTTAGAAATGACTCCAGATTTTTTGGTCTTGGGTTGACTTTGTTGTGGTACCAAGCTGCCGCAGACATGGTTGGTAAGTATGTTATATGGGCAATAATATTATCGCGTATGTATGGCGTTGATCCCTGAAAATCCAATGCCTGAGAAACGAAGATAATGCCATTCAAACTCATCATGAACTCACTTTCAAGAATATTGGCAACACCCGCAGCCCGTGTCGTTCCATAACTCTCTCCCAATAAAAATCGAGGAGAATTCCAGCGACCATTGTCCGTAACCCAGGTTCTAATAAATTCTGCCATTGACATGGCATCTTCTTTCAAACCCCAAAATTCCTTGCTCTCATGCTCACCAAGCGCTCTTGAAAACCCAGTACCAACTGGATCGACAAAAACCAAATCTGTTACATCAAGAATGGTCTCGGGTGCCGCAAGAACTGGGTACGGTGGTGCTCCAGAATGTTCTGCATTGCTGGGAACAGAAATCCGTTTAGGACCATAGATTCCCATATGCAGTAGGGTTGATGCTGAACCCGGACCACCATTCCATAGGAATGTGACTGGTCGGACTTCCCCAGCATCGACATTTACCTTTGTATAAGCAAATGTAAATATACTGGCTTTGGGCTCACCATCGTTGTCCCGCAGATAGGTCTCACCTGCTGAGATTCTATATTCGATTGATTTCCCACCAAACCTACCTTCGTGTTCTGTAACAAAGGATGTTGGTTCAGGAATGAATTTCTTTTCGTCTTTTTCTGTTAAATCCTCTTCGTTTGCCAATAATAAACTGGATGACATGAAGAAGATCAATAAAAAAGTGGCTTTCGTTATAATTCTCTTGGCCATAAATTTTGTTCCTCATTAACCACATAGCAAGAGTAAGGGTTACTCTGTTATTCTTTAAGCTTAAAATTTAATTGTAAAGCAAAATGATTAAATCGAGCACATTAATCACCTTCCTATTTTTTAACCAAATTGCCACAGCAGAGGACTGGTCTGCATATGTTTATCCCCCCAGTAATGAAGCCAGGTACATTGGACGATTTGAAACAAAAGAAGATTGTCAGGCCAAAGCAGAATGCTACATTGAAAAAGCTAATAAGGGATTTTTGTTGGGTATTCTTTTTGCCAAGAAAATAGAACCCGAATCCTACCAATGCACCTTAACTAAGCAACACGAGACTGAAAAAGAGTTGAAGGAGGCAAAAAAATGGACCGGTAAATTCATTTTTGGTTTGACTGATGAGAGTTGCGCCCTTTAAAGCATTTTGAATACAAATGAAGATTAAAAGAATATAGCCATGGGTCTTAAAGTCATTGGTGCTAATTTTGGACGCACTGCAACAATGTCTCTGAAACAGGGGTTGGGGATACTTGGCTTCGAAAAGTGTTATCACATGTCTGAAGTGGTGGTTCATCCTGAACACATAGAGCTTTGGCTAGAAGCCTGGCGAGGAAAAGACATTTGGAAAACAATTTTTGCAGGCTATCAAGCTGCTGTGGATTGGCCTGCCGCTGCCTTCTGGCCTCAGTTAATGCATGCTTACCCAGAAGCAAAAATAGTGCTCTCCATCCGGGATGCAGATGAGTGGTTCGAAAGCGCTAGAAATACCATTTTTCGAAGCATGGATAGCAATCTCCTTGCAAAGGATGAAGTATTAAGAACCCGGATTGAAATGCTGAAAGAGATTATTGTCGATGGCACCTTTGATGGAGACCTAATGGACAGAGATAAGTGCATTAAAATATACAAGAAAAATATTGAAAGATGCAGGTCAGAGGTTCCATCGTACAGACTGATTGAATTCGATGCTTCCCTTGGTTGGAAACCGTTGTGCCGAGGATTAGGTTGTAAAATTCCTCAGCAGCCCTACCCACATGTTAATAAAGCTGCAGAGTTTACCCATCGATGGCGCAACCAAAAGGATCCAAGTAAATAAACTCCTGGTGTTGTTGCATTTTCCTGGCCTGTCTAATCAGCTATGATTGAATTATGAGTGAAAGAAAAGATTTAAAAATCCTGCTTTTACAGATACGGGACAATCAAAATGTTCGGGTTGAAGAGCATCTGAGCTTTGCCAATTTCAGTAAGCTTGAACTGCATCAAATTGAAGTCCTGAATGTCTTTGACACGCCTTCTTTCAAACCCAATCAGATAGACAACTACGATGCATTGTATGTTGGGGGTGCAAGTGAGGCTAACGTTCTGGAGCCAGACAAATACCCCTTTGTCAAAAACTGTATCGAACTATTAAGATATGCAGCTGAAATTTCTAAACCAACATTTGCCTCATGCTTTGGTTTCCAGCTTGCTGTTTTAGCTTTTGGGGGCATTATTCTTAATAAAGACAAGGACTATGAAATGGGTACTGTTAAGATCTCTCTGACCGATAAAGCTAAATCAGATTTAATCTATCAGGGAATCCAAGATCGGTTTCCTGCTGTATCTGTTCATAGACAGTATGCATCAACAATTCCTGAACCTTTGGAAACACTCGCTTATACAGGACAATGTGTTCACAGCTTTAAATACAAAAATAAACCCTTGTGGGCCTTCCAATTTCATCCCGAAGTTGATCGAGAAACGTTGGTTAAAAGATTAACCATATTCAGCAGACATTACACTGATAACACTGAACACCTAAAAGAGGTTCTGGACTCAGCGGTAGAAACGCCCGAGTCAAACATATTATTGGGAAACTTTGTTGAAAGAGTTCTGCTCTAGAGCCTTGAGCTAATCTTGATATTGGCATAAAGTTAGTTAAAGACCTTTTGGAGAAACGATCATGAAAAGAAAAGCTTTAATCATTGCCCTTATTTTTTGTGGCTTTGGAATTTCATCAACATTTGCTGATTCACATATGGACGCTGGTAAAAAGTTTGATGGTGCCACCAGTGGATATGAAGGCAGGGAAGACCGATTGGGTCGATCCATGGCAGTAGTTCTTAAATCCTTAAACGCGACTGAACCGTATCAGCATGATATTAATGATGCTCTTGTCAAAATGATCTTGACAACTCTTCAATTTGCCAAAAACAACGACATGATTGACGAATTGATAGCCAGTGATGTGGAGGTAGTCCGACCATTGCTGAAAAAAGTAAGAAGAAATTATTTAAGAACTGGAAAACTTGACACGGTCATGGTTGGAATGATTGATCGAACTGCGTGTGCGTATCAACTGTTTGTGGAAATTGAAATGAAGGATGGGGAGAGAAGTTGGCAATCGCCT
>Ga0209019_1000685_pt1 | contig 17154 bp, 18 predicted proteins | sample METZYME_3_300m_FD_187549 | JGI IMG/M metagenome (GOLD analysis project Ga0209019, IMG submission 187549) | Marine microbial communities from oxygen minimum zone in mesopelagic equatorial Pacific - METZYME_3_300m (SPAdes) (version 2) | ecosystem: Environmental > Aquatic > Marine > Oceanic... | reverse complement strand
TTCTAGTGCTCGTTGAATTCTTTGTTTATCTGATGGATCAATTTTTTTTGCTGCAGTGGGGTCAATTCTTTGAAGTTCCTGATGCAATTTTGCCCATCCATTTGCTGCTGCCTCAGAATCTATTTGGTTTCTAACCGTGGGATTGGCACTTGGTAATTGTGAAATTCCTTGCTCCAGGACTCTAAAGTACATCATGGTGCCACCAACCAAAAAAGGTATCTTGCCCTTTCTAATGATCGATTGAATCACCCGCTGTACATCTTGGTAGAACTCTCCTGCGGAATAATTTTCGGTAGGTTCACAAACATCAATCAAATGATGTGGACACAATTTTAACTCCTCAGAAGTAGGCTTTGCCGAACCTATATCTAAGCCTTTGTAGACCATAACAGAATCAACACTGATAATTTCCAGTGGATGGTTTTTAACCAATTTGGATGCATGATCGGTCTTACCACATGCGGTTGGGCCCTTGAGCAGAATAATTTTATTTTCCATCAAAAATCTGATTTACCCTGCTCATTGGGTAAATGCAGGCAAGACGTGTTCCCCTATAATTGTAAGTGCCTCCATCGGGTCGTCATGCAAGCGGAGAGAGAGCTGGGTCTGACCAGCTTCCTCAAATCTTTTAAACCTTTCTATTTCCTTATCCAGATCCTCCAAGCCACCGGTAGAAGTCAAGACTTCACACAATCTATTTGCCAGTTTCCCTGGGATGTTTTTGATGTTCCCTGAACGATCAAAATAGGCATCAACGAAGGACTGAAAATTATCTTCTACGAGCTTACACTCCTGCGGGTTTAAATAGAGACCCAAAAGTTCAGATTCTAGCTTTCTCGCTCGCCAAGCCAATTCGCGTCGAGATTCACGATAGGCTTCTTCTCGATCACGTTTAATATGCCAAGCCCAGAAACTATTGATGTGAACATTTTGATCTGCTTTTACTCTTCTGCTAATACCTATTTTTATATTCTCAATCGCAGAATCTATAATTTCTGGGGGCGTTGCACCAATGTAGACACCATCTGCAACTCGTCCCTCCATTCTCATCATCATATGTCTATAAGCGGTACCGTACACAATTGGTCTACTTGACTTCGCCCATGAGTAATCGCAAGGAAAATTGACACTGAATATTTCACCATGGTAAAGATCTTGCAACTGATTTTTACAAGCTGCGAGAATAATTTCAATGGACTCTCGAACTGCCAAAACTATTTTTTCAGGTACCTGTAAACCCATCGCGGTGATGTTTCCCTCCCCTGCACCAACAGCTATTTGCGCACGGCCGTTACTGAGCTCATTAAGGGTTAACAAGGTGTTGGCAATTTTTAAAGGATGCATTTCCAACGGGCTTACTGCCAAGGGTCCAAATTTCAGTTTACTGGTTGCTTCCGCTAACGGCACCAAACTTAAGAAGCCATCCCAATGAGAAAAATAGTTGGAAGTCCAAAGAGCACGAATGCCATAATCTTCTGCGACAACCCCCAGCTCCTTTATTTCTGTGGGTGTTAAATCAGGCTCTAGTATGATGTCTATGTCCATAAACTACTTTTCATTCTAATTGATCCTGACAATCCCTTTTCTGCTCTCAGCGGTATAGCGCTTGATTCCTTTAAGAATCGCTTCAGCTATTTTCTGCTGATTAATTGGATTGATCAAAAATTTTTCATCTCCGGGATTTGACAGGTAGCTTGTTTCAATTAAGATCGAAGCCATTTCATTGGATCTGAGAACCACAAAAGCCGCTTGCCTCACGCTTAATTTCCTCATCCTAGTAACTTTCTTAAGTTCTTCTATTACGGCGTCTCCAACCACTAAGCTTTGGTCAACTGCGGTCACCTCGTTTACAGTTCCACCACTCAATTGAACAACAGCCTTTGAGTAGCGTTTTACATGGTACATTGCCAACCATTCACTATCTTTTGGAATTTTAGCAGCATCAGACAAAGCATAAACGGTTGCTCCACGAACCCTTGAGTCTCTAAAAGCATCTGCATGAATGGAAATAAATAAAACGGCTTCAGCTCTTTTTGCTATATCAAGACGCTCATTTAAAGATTCTACCTGACCGCAAGATTTCTTATTTTGAGGACATGGAAAATAATCGTCATCTCTAGTCAAAAAAGCACTCATATTTTCTTCACTATTGATCAAACTTACTAAGCGCTTTGCAATTTTCAAGACAAGGTGTTTTTCTTCAATATTTTTTCCCGCAGCACCTGGATCTTTTCCCCCATGCCCGGGATCTATAGCGATGATCATTTTTGACTGATTGATACTGCTCGTTGCAATTTTTTTACTGCCTTCGTACATGTTCTTTAGGTCAACAATCAACCTGAAATCCTGGTCGCTACTGGCTGGTATTGTCATTCCTTGATATAGGACAATGTCTCTGGTTTCAACCACAACCCTTAATTTAGTTGGGTTGTTTTTTGCAACCCTAACATTGCTGATCAAACCCTTACCTTTGTGTGTGGATTCCAGTTTGCTGATTTTACTAGCCTTATATAAATCGATTACAACTCTGTTGGGTCGATTTAAGGTAAAAATTTTATATCTAGTCTGTTTGGATAAATCAAGAACCAATCGAGTATCAGCATCGCTGGCACTAATTCTTATATTTTTTAAAATCGATTCGGCAGTCGATGCACTGGATGCAAAAGCAATCAGAGCCAAGAATAGAAACAGTGAATAGGTTTTTCTGTTTTCGTTTATAGCCTTACCAAGTTTTATTTTTCTAAGCTAATAACTTTACTTTAGCCAACAATTAAGAATATTTCCTAGTTTTTTAGAGTTGCAAGCTACATCTGGGATTCTTTGATTCGACAATTGGCCAAGAGAAAGCATTATTTCCAAATCTGGAGGTAATATATCTGGCATACCTCTTTCCGGCCATTCAATGAGAAAGATAAATGGATTGGATGAGACTGGCTCCTCGTGCAGCTCCAGCTCAATAATCTCTTTTCTGGTATCAATACGATAGAGGTCAATGTGGTAGACATCGTAAACCCGTGTGTTGTATATTTCGATCAGTGTGTAGGTTGGGCTCGTTACATTCCCTAGAAAGCCCATGCCATCGAGAAATCCCTTGGCAAAAGTAGTCTTGCCAGAACCTAAATCACCTTTGAGATAAATAACAGAAGACTTCACTGGTGAGTTGCAAAAACACTCGGCTAGCTTGAAACCAAAATTCTTGGTTTCTGCTTCACTCAATAACGGTTTCATGGATTTAAGTGCTGTTTTAAATATTTGAATAAATCCGTAGCAATAAGCCCCCTTTCTCCATCTCCTGCAGCAAGATCACCAGCAGTAGCGTGGGCGTTTGCAGCAATTGCCGCAAGCAATTGGTGATCAATATTTTCAAATTGACCCAGTAAACCAGCAACTATTCCGGTCAAAAGATCACCCATTCCAGCTGAGGCCATACCAGGATTACCGGTACGAACAACGTAAGGTATCTGATTTGGGCCTCCTACCAAGGTATTGCTACCTTTTAAAACAATTGTCCCGCCATATTTCTTGACTAGCTTATCCAGTGAGTCCAATCGTTGAGATTGAATTACTGGATTGATAACACCAAGCAATTTCCCTGCTTCCCCTGGATGAGGCGTTAAAATCCAGTTCTCCCTTTTTCTGGGGTTTTGAGACAAAATATTTAGCGCGTCAGCATCTACAACAAGGGGTAAATCAGATTCGAGAACACGCTCGAGTAAATTTTTAGCCCAGTCACCTAAACCCAAACCTGGACCCACAGCGATCACCGTGGCTTTAGCTATCAAGTCACCAATTTTATCTGGATTATCATCCAATGAGTGGCACATCACTTCGGGTCTGAGTTTTGTAACAATGGACACATTGCTTGCCCTAGTAGCCACACTTACTAAGCCTGCACCAGACCTAAGGGCTGCTTCAGCAGCAATTCTAACTGCACCACCCATTCCATGATCACCGCCAACCACAAGAACATGACCAAAACTTCCTTTGTGAGATGAAATGGGTCTTTTGGTTAAAACTGTTTTAGATAATTTTTCGGTGACAAAAGTCATGGAAGGTTTTGCTGATTGGTAGCATTTCTCAGGTATATTTAAATTAGAAAAAAATATTTCCCCAGAGCAATCAGGGCCTGAATTTAAGAACAATCCTTGCTTGTGGCCTACAAAGGTTGTTGTGACCTTTGCGGAAATTGCATCCCCCATTTTCTCCCCAGTATTGGCATTTAAACCAGATGGGATGTCAAGAGCTAGAATAGGGATTGGCGAACGGTTAATCGCTTGGATGGATTCTAGAAAAATACCATCCACTGATCGGTTTAAACCAATACCAAATATTGCATCAACAATTAAATCAGCAGAAAAATCAAGGTTCCTATCCCAAGAAATTAATTGACCACCCATGTTTGTATATTCTTGATACGCTTGAAGGGCATTTCCTTTGAGTTTTTCCGGTGAAGACAAGGAAATAACATGAATTTTCTTTCCTTCATTTAAAGCCCTGACAGCAAATAAATAACCATCGCCAGCATTATTACCAAGGCCACAAAAAACAACAATAGAAGCAGTGTCAGGATAAAACTTAATCGCTTTATCGTAGGCGAAATCTGCAGCTTGCCTCATCAACACGAATCCTGGAATGGCTGATATTTGCATTGCCAAGTTGTCTATCTTAGAGACTTCTGCAGCTGGATATACATAATTGTCTGAAATCGTCATACTAATTATTATACTTTGCTTAACTGTAAAACTCTCTTAGGGAAAAAAAGAATGCAAGACCCAAGTGCGGTGAAAAAACTTATTCAAGGGTGGTCAGAAGAACTTGGCTTCGATGGCATTGGGGTTGCAGGAATTGACATAAATGAGGACGAAAAACATTTAAACGAATGGCTCAAAAACAAATTTCATGGCTCTATGAGTTACATGGAGAAACATGGATTAAAACGATCACGTCCAGATCAACTACTCCCTGGAACTATTAGGGTAATTTCATTGAAAATACACTACTTTTCTAGAGATATAAAAAAAGCTCAGAATTTATTAGAAAACGATGGAATTGGATACATTTCAAGTTATGCATTAGGGTTTGATTATCACAAAACTATTAGAAATAAACTTAAAATTTTGATCGGTAAAATTAGGGAATTTTCAAAATTACAAGGGCAGAATTACTTTGTAGACACTGCACCGGTTTTGGAAAGAGCATTGGCAAGGAATGCAGGTTTGGGTTGGATCGGAAAAAACACAAACCTGATTGATAAATCCAATGGATCCTGGTTCTTTCTGGCTGAGATTTTTACCGATATTCCTTTGCCTCTTGACCGGCCCTCAAAAAATCATTGCGGCAGCTGCACAGCTTGCATCGATATTTGTCCAACTCAGGCCATTGTTGGACCTTATCAACTTGATGCAAGGAAATGCATATCTTACTTAACCATAGAAAATAAAGAATCCATCCCTATTGGAATGAGAAAATCCATTGGCAATAGAATTTTTGGTTGCGATGATTGCCAAACAATCTGTCCTTGGAACAAATTTGCAAAGACAGTCAATGAGCAAGATTTTTTACCTAAAACTAACCTCTTGAATCAACCGTTGGAAAGGCTATTTCTTTGGTCTGAAATGGAATGGAAAAAAAATACACAAGAGACCGCTCTGCAAAGACCCGGTTACTTGGGTTGGCTGAGAAATATTGCTGTGGCCCTAGGCAATGCTAAAACTACTGAACGTGCACTAAGTGCACTAAAATCAAGGGCAAATGAAAAATCCGCTATGGTCAGAGAACATGTTGTATGGGCCTTGGAACAGCATAAAGAAAAAATGAAATGATAAGCTGATTGTTTCCAGTACCTATGGCAGTACGGTCGCAACAGAATTGAAAAAGTGCTTGCCGTATTTCACACTAACGACTTCTTCGTACAACATATTAAAGTGCTCATCATTGTGAATCGGATCAATGCTTTCTGCATTGACAACTAGCAAAGGTGCATCATCGTAATAATAGAAAAACTTTGCATAAGAGTCGGCCAGTTTTTCTAAGTAGTTTGAATCTATCAACCTGTCAACCGATCTTGGTCTATTGTTTATACGTGAAATCAAAACGTCTACGGGTGCCTGCAAATAAATAACCAAATCAGGATTAGGTGGATTGATCTGCAGTGATTCCTTGACCTGCTTATAAAGATGCAACTCCTCGGCGTTTAGGTTCAATTCTGAAAAAATGGAATCTTTCTCGAACAGAAAATCAGCTATGCTTATGTCTGAGAAAAGGTCTTCTTGATTAATACTCTCCAGTTGCTTGGCTCTTTGAAACAAGAAAGATAATTCTGTGGGTAAGGCGTTTGATTTGGGGTCAATATAAAAATTCTCTAAAAAAGGATTTTTCTCTGGCTCCTCTAATATTAATTTGCCACCAACATGGTCTGCTAATCGCTGGGCTAGGCTCGTTTTACCCACACCTACTGGACCTTCAATTGCAACAAATCTTGATTCAAGTTTCAGTGGTACAATCTTTGCCATAATCTTTATAGTAGCAAAATATTTAAAGTTCTAGTTTCTTTATATTGGACTGATCTATTTAGTTTAACCCGTAATTTACTTGATCCAAACAAAGCACAACCAATTTTTAGTTGGCGGCTTGCATCGATGGGTTTTACAAATAATTGGTTATACTTTTATAATGCCCTAACGCTCCCTTCGTCTAGTGGTAAGGACGCTGCCCTCTCAAGGCGGAAACAGGGGTTCAACTCCCCTAGGGAGCGCCAGATTGGATTGGTTATTGCTCGTTTCCTAATCTGCCGTAAAATGTCATGCGCGACGACTCTGACAACTCGATACCCGGCTGTGAATTATAGGCAAGTACAGCCAGTATCCTAGTCTGCTGTCCTTTGACCGGTGTCACTCGGTGAATAGATTCCCGGCCACGAAATAACACCAGCGTGCCCGGATCCATTCTGAGGTCTTGCGGTTCCCGTTCATCGTCAAGTACTTGCCGAACAGCTTCGAAGTCCAGGTCACCGCTCGTCGTGTAACGCAAGTCACGAACGTACTGAAAATCACCACCCATTGCTGACTGTTGCAGCAGGAGTGTTATCGCAAAGGACGAGTTGTCAAAATGCCATGCCAATTCCTGTCCTTCACTCGCATAGTGAGTGTTGATTGACGATAGCGGATCTGCGTACTCATACAGTGCATCTTCGCCAAGGACGGTGCACAGAAAATCGCGAAATTCTACGGAGTCGTACAGAGTCCTGAGTAAAGATTCGTCAGGTATCTGGTCGTCGGTAATACAACCTTTGGACGACGTTAGCTTGCGATTTCGTGGATGATCGGCTGAATAATTCTCATCCTGTGGTGTCACGTAAACGTTGTGTTCTTGCACGCAATAATACGCAAGGTGTTTATTGACAAGGGCTTCCTTACGGACTAACTCTACTGCCTGGGGTCTCAGAAAGTTGGCGAGTAAAAGGCAACCACTGTTCTTCAGTACGTCACGACAACCAGCTCGAAACTCAGTGTCAGTTAATGCGAACTGATTAAGGTCAACAATGTCCTTAATATTTAGCTCCGGTGCATCATTCACTTTTTTCAAACAGGGATAGGGTTTCTTTAACGCCTGCGGGTGCTTCCATGCCAAAGTGCTCATAAGCTTGAAATGAAGCTGTTCGACCTCTAGGGGTTCTAAGTAAAAAACCTCTTTGAATTAAAAAAGGCTCTATGACGTCTTCTAATGTTCCGCGTTCCTCACCGATTGCTGCAGCAATGGCGTCTATACCCACAGGACCACCACCAAATCTTTCGATAATTACCAATAAAAACTTTCTATCCAATAGGTCAAACCCATTTTCATCTACTTTCATCAACTCCATCGCATCAGCGGCTACCTGTTGATCAATATTTCCTCCTGCCTTAACCTCAGCAAAATCTCTGGCCCGACGCAATAATCGGTTGGCTATCCTTGGTGTCCCTCTGGCTCTGGAAGCGATTTGTTGTGCTCCCTTGTTATCAATGTCAATTTTTAAAATCCCTGCTGAACGTTTTACAATAGTATTTAACTCCTCAAAATTATAAAACTCCAGACGTTGTGAAATTCCAAAACGGTCTCTAAGTGGTGATGTCAACGAGCCCGCACGTGTTGTTGCTCCGATCAATGTGAATGGGGTTAAATCCAATCGGATTGACCTTGCCGAAGGGCCTTCTCCTATGACGATATCAAGCTGATAGTCTTCCAGCGCAGGATAGAGAACTTCTTCAACAACCGGACTCAATCGATGAATTTCATCCACAAAGAGAACGTCGCGTTCTTCCAAATTAGTCAATATGGCAGCAAGATCCCCGGGTCGCTCCAGCGCTGGGCCTGAGGTGTGTTTTAAATTAACACCCAACTCATTGGCTATCACATGTGCCAAAGTCGTTTTTCCCAGTCCAGGTGGTCCAAATATCAAAACGTGATCAAGCGATTCTTCTCGGTTTTTAGTAGCCCTGATAAAAATATCCATCTGTTCTTTTACCGGCTGCTGACCTACATATTCGCTCAGATCCTTAGGTCTGAGCATTCGATCAATAGACTCTTCCTTGTCCCCTACCTCAGTTGAAATTATGCTATCAGTATCCAGCATAGCGATACCCTTAATTATTTATTTAAAGACTGCAAAGCTTGCTTCAAAAGTGCTTCTACAGTTAATCCATTGGAGTCAATTCCATCCAGAATTTTTCTTGCCTCCACACTTTTATAACCCAAAGACGTTAAGGCATTATGAGCCTCCTTAATGATTCGAAGGTCTTTAGATTCAACAGCATCGTTTTGGGCTATATCTCCCATCTGGCCAACCTTGTCTTTCATTTCAACCAATAGACGCTCTGCGGTTTTTTTGCCAATTCCAGGAAGATGAATCAAGGTATCAACATCTTGCATTTGAACACTCCTGATGAAACCTTCAACGTTTATCCCTGATAATATTGTGAGGGCAAGTTTTGCGCCAACCCCACTTATTTTTATCAGGGCTCGAAATAATTTTCGCTCATCCTCAGTTATAAACCCATATAAAGTATGTTGATCTTCTCTGACTAGCAAATGAGTCAGCAATTGAACAGTTTGATCGACTGATGGAAGCTTAAAGCTTGTGGATAAAGGAACATGAACTTCATAGCCGATGCCGTTGACTTCTAAAAGAACCTCAGAGGGCTTCTTACTTATTATCAAGCCATTTAGAGAACCAATCATCTACCTAACGGTTTCATTTTTTTTTCCATTTCATAACTATGGGCATGGCAGATTGCTATTGCAAGTGCATCTGATTCATCAAGCCTAAGTTCCCTGTTTTTTATACCTAGGATGATTTTGACCATATATTGAACCTGCTCCTTTTCCGCAGAGCCCTTCCCTACAACTGCCTGCTTGACTTCTCTGGCTGCATATTCATAAACAGTCAACCCACTTTTGAATGTGCCACAAATCGCAGCAGCCTTTGCTTGACCCAACTTTAGAGCACTGTCCGCATTTCGGTGCATAAAAACATTTTCAATAGCCACCACATCAGGTTGGTTTTGTGCCATCAAAATTTCAATTTCTTTAAAGATGACATGAAGCCTTTTATGAAATTCTTTCTCTTTGGTCACAATGACACCACTGCCCACATAAATGGACTTATTACCCTGGGTGTCTATGACCCCATAGCCGGTTACTCTCGACCCAGGATCTATTCCAAATATTCTCATCAGTCTTCCTTGCTAACCCATTGTATTCATGTTGTTTTAACCCATTCGATCCAGAACTTCATCTGGTATCTCTGCATTTGAATGGACTGCCTGTACATCATCCAAATCCTCAAGTACATCCAAGAGTTTTAACATTGATTCAGCATGCTTAACACCTATGGAAACGCTGACCGAAGCCCGCATTGTAACTTCGGCTATTTCTGGGTTAATTCCTTCTCCAGCCAGGGATTCTTTAACATTCAAAAAGTCTGTAGGATTGGTAATAATCTCAATTGATCCATCTTCATTAGATTCTATATCTTCCGCCCCTGCATCAATTGCGATCTCCATTGTTTGGTTCTTATTATCAACTGTGGTGAGTGTCACTAACCCAACTTTTTCAAAAAGATACGAAACAGATCCATCAGATCCAAGGTTTCCACCAAATTTAGATAAAGCATGTCTGACTTCTGCGACGGTTCGGTTACGATTATCAGTCATACATTCAATCAGGATGGCAGCACCGCCTGGGCCATAACCTTCATAAGTAACTTCTTCAAAATTGAAGCCCTCTTCTTCACCAGAACCTCTTGAGATTGCCCGATCAATATTTTCCTTAGGCATACTCTGTGATTTTGCTTTATCTATTGCTGCCCTTAGCCTTGGGTTGGCACCAGGATCACTACCGTATTTTGCAGCAACAGTAACTTCTCGAATCAGCTTAGAAAAGAGCTTGCCTCGTTTTTTGTCTTGTCTCCCTTTTCTATGCTGAATATTAGCCCATTTACTATGTCCTGACATGCGTTTCTCAAGTGTTATTTATGTAATTTGTTATATATTTACCTAACTTATCTACATGATAAACCATTGCATTGCGTGGATGGTAGCAAAACCACTTGAATCCAATCTCTGACGAAAGAATCTTCTAATACAATTTAATTGTTGGGTTATTAAATATTGACATATATTTAATGTTATATCTTATGTTAATATTATATCTTATTGTTTTATATAGTTTTAATACTTATAATTATAATTTATATAAGGCGTTTTTTTGGGTGTTTCTTTGTGTATTTTTCACCTCAAATAAAAACCCCTACTGTTTTTATACCAACACAATTAAACACAGAGTAGACAAAGGATCAGCAGAAAATAACGAGTAGAATTTTTAGTGACTGATGTGATTTTAAAAAATTGTCATATAAACAACAAAATTACTAAATTTCTTTAGCATTTTGAGGGCAATAAACCCCAGAAACAATTGAAAATGCCTAAACCTGACATGATTTATTGTACTCCCCTACCCTTCAAACCCAATGTGCAAAGGTTTTTCCTCGTTTTTGAGTATGTTATTTATGCCCACAAATTTCCAAGAGACCATGAAATATTTTCTTTTTTCATTAAAATCCCTTGAAAACCCTTAATTTATTGCCCTTAACTCAGGCTAGATTACAAATATTTCTGCTAATCTCTACTGAGATTTGCAATTGAATCAATTATTTCTCCATAATTTTGGTAAAACTCTTCTGAATATCCCTCATCGAGGGTAAGCGGAGATTCTATGTCCTTAGATAAGTCCAATAAATTGTTATCAATGTAAAATTGCAAAAGGTTAACTAAGCGATCAACATCTTTAATCTTATTGTAGCGATTAAACAATCCCCAATTTTGCACTGATCCGGAAGTGGGGTGATATTTGGTTATTCTTGTAAAGATAATATCGTTCTTTCGATCAACAAAAATATATTGACCGTATTTACCACTCGCATTAAAAATACTTCCTTCCTCATCATTTTTTGAAATCCACCAATGCAGAGAGTATCCCCTTTCGGAATCCGTCCACCATTGTGGAGTTAAATCCCAAACTTGAGTGAAGGTTTCATCGACATAATCTTTTGAAATAATTTCTTCACCATCCCAGTTGCCATTGCGAGAGAAAAGGAGTCCAAATTTCGAGTAATCTCTTGCCGACATATCAATGCAACAATAGGTAAGAACATTGCCTGCACCATCGCGCCATAGAGTAAAGTTATTAATGCCAATTTTGCTAAAAATCCTCTCAACCAATAGCTCATCAGCCCTTTGGCCTGTTGCCTTTTGCAAGATATCTCCAAGCAGCATCGAGTTGACATTGTTGTATTCAAAAAGAGTTCCAGGCTCTTTTTCCATCCCAATTTGTTGAGCGTACTCCAGCTGGTCATATAGAAAGAACATATTCTCATGCTCATTCTCTGGGTACTCAAGGCCGCTGGTCATGTCCAACAGGTCCCTGATAGTGACTTCAGATCTCTCATCGTTAAAGAATTCAAGATAGAGCCCCACTTTGTCATCAAGACTGCGAATCTCATCTCGATCAATTGAAATTCCTATAAGGGCTGCATAAAAACTTTTTGCCATGGACCAGGATGTGCCAAAGGAAGACGCATCAAATTCTTCTGCGTATCTTTCACCAATTAAATATCCATCCTTAATGAGTACCACGGCTTGGGTTGCAGAATCGGCAAATGAAAGATCAAAAAGTGTGTTTACTTTTTCTTCAGAAATATTGACCTCACTGGGGGCTTTTTGTGTCCAGTCGCCATTCGGAAATTCCAAAGATTCTGCAAACGAATTATCAAAAATAAAAAGTAGTAAAAATACAATCAAAGTTAGGACTTGGTTTTTAAGTGTGAAAGTCATTTTCTCCTCACGATTTCTAATAAGAGATTGTTGTGTTGGGTACCTTATAACAAATTGTTCCTCAGCAAATCAACAAATTGTTCCATGTTCATCTTCCTTGACCCTTTAACCAGTATCACGCTTTCCTCATCAAGCAAATCGGATAGCAAGGCTACAGGGAAATCCTCTGTTTCCTGAAGAGCGTAAACCTGGTCAAATTGAGATTCGTGGTCTTTCTGCTGTGTTGAGAAAATGAGGTTTTGGAACTTTTCACCTTTTAAAAAAATCGCCTTAAGACCGTCCAGTCCTAAGGCTTGCTCTAGAATCTTGGCATGCTCAGTTTCAGAATATTGACCCAGTTCAAGCATATCACCCATTATTAATAGCTTGTTTTTAGGGTATGAGCAATTCGTTGCAAGGTCATTGATTACCGAGGCGAAAGAATCTGGATTGGCGTTGTACGTGTCGTTGATCAATACATGTTTACCTATATGTTCAATGCCATATCTATCCGGCAATGGAGAATCAAACTCACAAATTCTCTCCATTGATTCTGAAAATTTCACGCCTAGTTCCCTGGCTGCTAATACCGCCATCAATGCATTGTGACAATTGTGCCTTGGACCCAGGTTAATTTTCTTGGGGGACTGGAAATGTCTTGAGCTAGAGTTTGAAGTTTGCTGGAAAGACAAATCGAAATATCCTGGTAAACTGCCCTCTTCCTGACCTGATACAACTGTGCAACTCCAATTCTCAGTCAATGGTTTAGTCGCTGAATTCTGTTCTATATTATGGTGGACATTAACACGAAAGTTCTCATTCATTTCCATAAGTTTATCCGATGTGCACCAATCTTCAAAAGCACCATCAATGAATGACCCATCCGCTGCAACACCATCCAGTAACTTCATCTTTGTCTCGATGATGTTGGCCTGGTTCCCAAAAATTCCAATGTGGCTATTGTTGATGTTGGTTATGGTGAGCACATCAAAATTTAAATACTCGCTGATCAAGTCAAAATCTCCCACTTTCCTCGCACCGCACTCAAGCACAAGGAACTTGGTATCTGCTTTGAGTCTGAGGACCGTGAATGGAATTCCGAATTGATTGTTCTCGTTGTCTTTGGTTTTAATCGATTTTTTGTCAACAAGAATGTGTGCCACCATTTCTTTCAAGGTGGTCTTACCGTTGCTGCCTGTAATCGCTAAGGTTTTTGGATTGACTTGTTGCTGCTGATGCTTAGCCATCTTCAGCAATGCCAGGTAAGTATCCTTAACAACTATACCTGTGTGGTTGATGATCTCGTCGGTAGATATGTAAGCTTCAGCTCCCGCTTCTAAGGCAGATTCACAAAAGTGATGGCCGTTATATTTCTCACCAACCAAGGCCAAGAATAATGAATTCTTGCTGACACTTCTTGAATCTGTGGTTACGTATTTGAATTGCTTATTTTCCCCAATGAGATTACCGTCAATTATTTTTGCTAAGGAAGCTAAATCATTTACCTGTATTAATTCAAACAATTTTAATCTCTTATGAACTTTTCTGGTGCCCCGGAGAGGATTCGAACCTCTGACCCCCGGATTAGGAATCCGATGCTCTATCCTGCTGAGCTACCGGGGCGTGGGAAAATTATAACACTAATCTTTCTTGGCTTAATTTGGTATCTTTTAAGCATGAGCAAAGACGCACACCTACATCTAATCGAAGTAAGCAAAAAACATTGTAAACCTCTGCAAAAACTACTCCAGAACAATGGCGTGATTGAAATCAATGTCCCCAAGAATCTGCCTCTGTTCGATTGTTTAGCTCAAACTGTGATTGAGCAACAACTTGCCTATGCAGCCGCTGAAACCATTTGGAAACGACTGAACAAGGCAGCCACCTCGGCCAATCAAACACTATTTCTGTTCTGCAACCAAAACAACCGAGCAACCCTTAAAAAGATCGGCTTGTCGGGAAATAAAATCAAGGCAATCTTGGGTGCCAGATCGGCAATAGAAAATGGTGACCTCAATGCTGAAAATTTATCACTTATGAACTACGAGAAACTGCATCAAACCATTACTTCCCTCTGGGGATTTGGTAATTGGTCTGTGGACATGATTGCCATATTTTATTACGGGATGACCAACATCTGGTCTGATCAAGATCTGATATTAAATCGAGGAATTAAATCACTCTGTGAAAAAAGTGACTTGAGTCCAGAGAATCTCTTGAAGTTGGTTGACCCTTATCAGTCCTATTTGGCACTGCATATTTGGCGAAGCAAAGATGCTAAATTCGACTGAATACTAAAGACGCGTTGGCGCCACCAAATCCAAAACTATTGGACATGACAATATTCAAGCCTGCGCTTTCCTGCGTGGTTAAAACAATAGGCAAGCCTTTTGCAGCTGGGTCTAAGTTTTCTATGTTTGCAGAAGCTGAAAGAAAATCAGACTCCAACATTAACAGTGAAAAAATAGCTTCATGAACGCCCGCTACTCCCAAGGAATGTCCTGTGAGCGACTTGGTAGAACTAATTTTTGGGATGTTTTCACCAAACACCTGTTTTATGGCTTCTACTTCTTTTAAATCCCCTACTGGGGTGCTGGTACCATGGGCGTTTATATAATCTATAGAATCGCAATTTTGCATTGCCTGATGCATACATCGAACTGCTCCTTCGCCGGAGGGTTGAACCATGTCGTGTCCATCAGATGTTGCCCCATAACCAGTCAGTTCTGCATAAATATGGGCACCACGGGCAACCGCATGATTGTATTCTTCCATCACCACAACACCGCCCCCACCTGAAATCACAAACCCATCTCGATCAACATCAAACGGTCTTGATGCAAATTCAGGCGTATCATTAAAATGGGTTGAAAGGGCTTTCATCCCATCAAAGAAAGATGTCAACACCCAATGCAGCTCATCGCCGCCGCCGGCAAAAACAATATCCTGCTTATCATATTGAATCAGTTCAGCTGCATTACCTATACAATGTGCACTGGTTGCACATGCTGAACTGAGTGTGTAGGACACCCCTTTGATTTTAAAGGCTGTTGATAAGCAACCTGAATTGGTACTTGCCATTGATCTTGTTACCAAAAAGGGGCTAACCTTGCCTTTTTCCCTGAGTGAATCAGCACCAAAAGTTATGTTTTCAGGGGAACCACCGCCGGTGCCCATAATCAAGCCAGTCCTTGTGTTACTGACAAGATTTTCTTCCAACCCGGAATCTTCAATCGCTTCTTGCATTGCCAAATAGTTATAACTTGTGCCATCACCCATAAAGCGTTTTAACTTTCTGTCAATATGCTCATCGAGATTGATGTCTATGGATCCAGCGACTTGACTGCGAAGTCCCATATCAGCAAACTGTTGCGAAAAAGTAATGCCAGAATCACCTTGTTTTAATGATTCTTGGACTTGTTCTTTATTTAAACCAATCGAGGAAAGAATTCCCATTCCCGTCACAACAACTCTTCTCATTAGTTTGCCTCTGATAGATTCTGAAATAAACCAACACGCAAATCCTGACCGCTGTATATGATCTTGTCATCTGCCTTCATCGTAGCATCGGCTATTCCCATCATAAGTTTAGATTTAATGATTCTTTTAATATGTAAATGATAGATTAATAATTTTGTTTCTCGAGTAACCTGTCCAGTGAATTTGATCTTACCGCCGCCCAATGCCCTGCCTCGACCTTCACCTCCTATCCAACCAAGAAAAAAACCTATCAATTGCCACATGGCATCAACACCCAAAGACCCTGGCATGACTGGGTCAGCATAAAAATGGCAGTCAAAAAACCAAGCGTCTTTTTTAACATCCAATTCCGCTATAATCTCGCCTTTCCCATAATCGCCACCGCTTTCACTGATGTGCGTGATCCGATCAAACATCAACATTGGCGGTAACGGTAACTGTGCATTGCCAGGACCAAACAGCATCCCTTTAGCAACAGCCATGAGTTCTTCAAGATTATATTTATTTTTCCTTTTCATCGATTCCAATTCTACCAGAATGAAGATATTAGTATGGTAAGAAGGTTAGACTCCATATTTCAATTGCAAGGTTTTAACCTTCCCAAACCAAGGGACGCTAACAATAAAAATATTATTGTTCCCAGCTAAGGTAATTGGTTCAATTTTTTTACTGCCTTGCAATTCAACAACCAGTTTTGGAAGGGCATCTGGATGAGTCACTATCAGTACTATTTTTCCCTTGTGTTTATCCATTATTATCTTGATCAAACCCTTAACATTGGTGACGTCAATCAAATTAACCTTCAAGTTTAAACTTTTTGAAACGGGTTCCGCTGTTTCTTGGGTGGCTCTTAGTTGTGTCGCATAAATCGCATCAACGCCAGCAACAACATCAATGGACTCAAGGATTTCTTGGAGTGAGTTTGCTCTTTCAAATCCGAGTTGATTTAAACCGGGATTGACCCCTGCACTTGAATCGATGTCTGCGTGTGTTGTTAGAATAACAGTGGTGGTGCTTTGAGATTCAAAAAACCATGAAAGCAGTGTTGCCAAAGCAATGAAAACCAGTGCGACAATTACACGTCTGATACGTCGTTTCTTTCTTTTGGTTTTATACTCTTCAGTTCTATCAATCATCTGAATCCTTTGTTTCTATGACTGTGTATTCTGCATCAATTATTGAGTCATTTGCACCTGTTTTATTTTTTCGCTGCTTCCATAAAATTCGAATATAAAAGATTATTGCAACCAGAAACAAAAATGTCCCTATGACAACGAACACAAAACCACCTACCATTATGGCAAGAACAAACGCCACTAAACCAAAG
>Ga0209019_1000681_pt1 | contig 17249 bp, 21 predicted proteins | sample METZYME_3_300m_FD_187549 | JGI IMG/M metagenome (GOLD analysis project Ga0209019, IMG submission 187549) | Marine microbial communities from oxygen minimum zone in mesopelagic equatorial Pacific - METZYME_3_300m (SPAdes) (version 2) | ecosystem: Environmental > Aquatic > Marine > Oceanic... | reverse complement strand
ATGAAACTAATCACAGAACATTTTAGTGACCTCGAATATATTACTGAAGGTAAAAATAAACAGCAATATATTCGTGGTATCTTTATGCAATCTGATATTAAAAATCAGAATGAGCGAGTTTATCCACATTCGGTATTGAAAAAGGAAGTAAAAAGATATAAAGCCAAATTTGTTAATGAGGGACGAGCATTAGGAGAATTAGGACATCCAATGGGTCCAACTATTAATCTTGATCGTGTTTCACACCTTATTACAGAATTGGACGAATATGGAAATGATTTTATTGGAAAAGCAAAAATTATGAATACTCCTAATGGTGAAATTGTAAAAAACCTTTTGGGAGGTGGTGTTAAACTTGGTGTATCTTCCAGAGGATTAGGAAGTCTGAAAAAAAATAAAGAGACTGGTGTGAATGAAGTACAGAACGATTTTGTTTTATCTACAGTTGATATTGTTGCAGATCCTTCTGCACCATCAGCATTTGTGAATGGTATTATGGAAGGAAAAGAATTTAGTGCTACTGGCGAAATTGAATATAATATTCAGAATGAAATTAGAAACACTAAATCAAAGGAATTAGATGCTAAAAAAATTGAAATATTTGAAAAATTCCTTAGAAATCTCTAATCTTATAAATATATATAGTAAAAACACAATCTTAAAGGAGAAGTAACATGGCTAACGAAGAGACCCTAGATGATGGAGAAATTGAAGAAAAGATTAAAATGGAAGCTGCCAAAAAAGCTAAAGTAAAAAAAGAAGAAGATGAGGACGAAGAGGACGAAGAGGATGTGGACGAAACTAAAAAATCTGTTGATAAGAAGTCTAAATCTAAAGACGTCAAAAACGAAGAAGATGACGAAGACGACGACGATGAAGACGTTGAAGAAGGAAAAGACGGAAAATCCAGTAAAAAGCTCAAAAAAGAATTCGGACATGATGATGAAGACGAAGACGAAGAAGAGGAAGAGGACGAAGAAAAAGAATCAAAGAAAGCAAAAACCAAGAAAGAAGATATCGAAGTAGATGTTTCTGATGATGTCGCTGCATTGGTTAAAGATGAAGAGCTTTCTGAGGAATTCAAAGCTAAAGCTGCTACAATTTTTGAAGCTGCTGTTAAGTCTAAGATTGCTAAGATCCGCAAAACGATTCGTGAAGAATCTAAGAAAGAACAAGATGAGCGTATTGAATCTATGCAGTCTGAAATGACTGAGCAGATAGATAATTACCTCAACTATACCGTAAAAGAATGGATGACAGAAAATAAACTTGCTGTTGAAACTGGTGTTCGTAACGAAGTCACCGAGAGTTTTATTTCTGGTTTGAAGAAGTTGTTTGAAGAGCATTATATTGATGTTCCTGAAGAGAAGGAAGATGTATTTGAAAATCTGGTTGTTGAAGTTGCTGAGTTGGAAACTAAACTTGACGAGCAAACAGAGAAGCATATGGAAATTGTGAAAGAACTTAATTCGTACAAAGCTAAAGATGCATTCCGAGATATCTCACAAGGAATGGTTGATACTGATGTTGAAAAATTTACTGAACTTGCAGAAGATGTTGATTACGATACTGATGAACAGTACCGTGAAAAACTAAATGTAATTAAGAACAGTTATTTCAAATCAGACAAGAAAGACAGTACAGATAATAAGCAAACAGCAGGTACTAATAATCCAGTTGCCGATGGAACAAGTGATGCCAAAATGGATAGTATCATAAATGCTATTTCACATTTATCTAAACAATAAAATGGAATGATTGAGAATAAACTAATTAATTAATATTAAAGGAGTACAATAATGTATTTATCTGAAACTTTGAAGGAAAAATGGGCACCAGTAATGGAGCACAAAGACCTTCCTGAAATTAAAGATTCCTATAGACGAGATGTAACTCTACGACTACTTGAGAATCAAGCACAATTCCTTTCAGAAGCCGCACCAGTTAACTCAGGTCAACATCCTGTGTCTGGTACTAACGTTGATGCTTGGGATCCTATTTTGATGTCTTTGGTTCGTCGAGCCATGCCTCATCTAATTGCTTATGATGTCTGTGGTGTTCAGCCTATGTCTGGACCTACCGGATTGATTTTTGCAATGAAATCAGCTTACTCTACGCAGGGTGGAACTGAAGCGCTTCATAGTGAAGCCAACACAGCTTTCTCTGGTGATAACGATGGTACGCCTGCTCACGTTGCAATAGATGGTACCAACAACCCGTTTGCGGGAACTTGGACATCTGGTGAAGCAGTTGAAACGTCAGTCGCCGAAGCACAGGGTTCTTCTGGTGGAATTATTTTCCAAGAGATGGCATTCAGTATTGACAAAACTTCCGTAACTGCAAAGTCTCGTGCCCTCAAAGCCGAGTATTCAACGGAACTTGCTCAAGACTTGAAAGCTGTTCATGGTTTGGATGCAGAGACAGAATTGTCAAATATTCTTTCTACTGAAATTCTCCATGAAATTAACCGCGAGATTATTCGTAGAGTTTATAAAAATGCACGTTATGGTGCAGCTACGAATACGGCAACAGCTGGTCATTTTAACCTTGATGTTGACTCTAACGGCCGATGGTCAGTTGAGAAGTTTAAAGGTTTGATGTATCAGATTGAACGCGATCGTAACGAAATTGGTCACGACACCCGTCGAGGCCGAGGTAACTTTATGATCTGTTCTGCGGATATCGCTTCTGCATTGGCTATGGCTGGAATGCTTGAAACTGGTCATCCAGTTGCTGGGGATTCTCATGCTAATACCTATGTTGGCACGTTCAACGGTATGAAAGTATTTGTTGATCCTTACTATGGCTCAACCGCTGGTCAATTTTATGTTGTTGGTTATAAGGGCACCAGTCCTTATGATGCAGGAATGTTTTATTGTCCTTACGTTCCGCTGCAGATGGTACGTGCAATGGGTGAGAACACTTTCCAACCGAAAATTGGTTTCAAGACTCGGTATGGAATTGTTGATAATCCATTCGTAACCGCTGATCAGGCTGGTACGTCTACGACTACTGGTAATCAGTACTACAGGAAAGTTAATGTTACTAACCTAATGTAATCTTAATTTTACTTAAATTAGAGGGGATGGGGATTTTTCCCTATCCCCTTTTTTTATGAAGTTTTTCCTTGTATTGCCTTTTTGAATATGGTAATATTATTATGTTAGAGTGGCTGGGAGGTTTATATATATTATAAATAATAATAAAAGGAATACTAATGGCTATACAAAACCAACCAGAAAATCTTAATCAATTAAATGTAATAAGCTTTCAAACAAACTTCCTTAGAATGCCTATGGTGGATTATTTCTGTCAAAGGGTATCTATACCCGGAATTACGTCTAGCAGTATTGTACAAACAACCCCATTTGCAGATGTTCCTATAGAAGGCGATCATTTAGTTTTCGAAGATTTGAGTTTAGATTTTATTGTTGATGAGGATTTAAAAAATTATATAGAAATATTTGATTGGTTAAAAGCGATAGGATTTCCTGATAATTTTGGGCAATATAACAGTCAGGAAGAAGAACTCAAATCTGATGTAAATATAGTCATACAAACCAACAAATCCAATCCAAATTATGTGGTCAATTTTAAGGATATATTTCCAGTAGCCTTAGGTGCTATTAATTTTGACACTAACGCAACCTCCCTAGAGCCCATAGTTGTCAACGCTATATTCAGATATACGGGCGCATTTACTATCGAAAAAATCACTTAATATTCTTCCTTGTATTATTCTCAGTTATTTGTTATAATTATTATATGAATATGAATGAGCTGAAAGAGATGTGTCTTAAAGACACTAAAATTGATGGTGTTGATCTTGATGGATATTCTATTTCCATTCCAGAAATAGCTAACAAATATCACCAATTAAGACATGATGAGAAAAATTTATTGCGCTTTCTTCAAAGTCAATTTAAAGTTTTAAAACTTCAGAAGTGGAAATACTATTCAGGAAAGGCTGATCCTTCTGAATATGAAGCAAAACCATTTGATCTGAAAGTATTAAAAAATGATATGGATTTGTTTTTAGATAGTGATGAGGATCTTCTATTAGCTAAAAATAAAATAGATGAGCAAGAAGAAAAGATTAAGTTGATTGAGGACACAACTAGACTTATTCAGAACGCTTCTTTTAATATTAATAACGCTATCAAGTGGAAAAAATTTATGAGCGGGGATTTGACGTGATCGCAGTTGGTAAATTAAATGAAACTTTTTTACAATTGTCATGTGATAAACATGTTGCATATGAATTGAATGAATATTTTTCCTTTTTAGTTCCTAATGCACAATTCCATCCAAAGGTTAAAGCAAGAATGTGGGATGGAAAGATACGTTTATTTAATATACAAACAGGACAATTATATTTTGGTCTGCTTCCCTATCTTAAAGAATGGGCAGAAAAACATTCGTACAAAATGCAGACAGATATTGTTGAGGCGAGACATTTAAAAGAAGGCGATATAAATAAGATTAAAGAATTTTTTGATTCGTTAAATTTACATTGTAAGGGTGAACCAATCACACCGAGAGATTATCAGATAGCATCTTTTTTACATTGTGTTAAATCGGATCGTACATTATTATTATCTCCAACATCATCTGGAAAAAGTTTAGTTATATACTCATTAATAAGATGGTATCAAAAATTTTTAGATGATGATAAGATGTTAATAGTTGTTCCTACTACTAATCTTGTTTCACAAATGTTCGGTGATTTTAAGGAGTATTCACAACAAGATAAAGATTGGAATGTTTATGATGAATGTCATAAAATATATTCTGGCAGAGAAAAGGATTCAAACCAACAGATATATATAAGTACATGGCAGAGCCTTTATAGGTTACCAAAAAAGTATTTTGAACAATTTTCTGTAATTGTAGGTGATGAAGCTCATTTAGCTACAGCAACCTCATTAAAGAATATATTAGAAAGATCAACTGCTTGTAGGTACCGTTTTGGCACCACAGGAACATTAACAGATTCTAAGACACATAAATTAGTTCTTGAGGGATTATTTGGAAAAACATATACGGCTGTTACATCGAAGGAATTGATGGATGATAAACATATTTCCAAATTAAATATACAATGTTTGCAATTGCAGTATCCTGAAGAAGAACGTAAGTTTATGAAGAGTGCATCGTATGCTGAGGAGATAGCTTATATTGTAGCACATAAAAGACGAAATAATTTTTTATGTAATTTAGCTTTAGATCAAAAAGGTAATACATTAATACTTTTTAATTTTATTGAAATACATGGGAAAGTATTATTAAAGTTATTAAAGGGAAAGGATCCGAAAAGAAAAGTATATTTTATTGCCGGTGAAACTGATGTTGAACAAAGAGAGGCAATTAGGAAAGCAACAGAAGAAGAAAAGAACGCAATCATTGTTGCAAGTTCTGGTGTCTTATCGACGGGTGTTAATATTAGGAATTTACAAAGTTTAATATTTGCACATCCATTTAAAGCTAAAGTAAGAAATTTACAATCTATTGGTAGGGTATTGAGGTTGGATGATAAAAATAATAAAGCTGTGTTATATGATATTATTGATGATTTACATTGGAAGAAGCGTGATAATTATGGTTTGAAACATTGGAAGGAACGATTGAATATTTATTTAAAAGAAAAGTTCGATTACGAATATAATTTAATACCATTATAAGGACATATTAAAAATGGGTAAAACGTATCGCAAAGCACGATCAGAAAGACCGAATAAGATAAAACGCAGATGGAAAGAGTTCAGAGTGAAACGTAAAATTATAAAGGAGCAGGAGGAATATGAACAAACCTCGGAAATGTCCGAAATGTCAAACGAGAACTTGTATACAAATAAGTGAAGGTTTTGGTGGCACGGATTGGTTTGTAGATTACCAATGTACTAAATGTAAATATTTTGAAGCAGTCAGATGCAATAAATGCACACCTGACCCACTATGGGTGACTGAATATTCATGGAGTTCGACAGTATCAACGCCCATAGGAATTGAGTTATGAAAATTAAAATTTACAAGGAAACTGATAATCCATTACCAGCGTACCAAAATAAGGGTGATGCTGGTATGGATATTCGTTCAAATGAAGATGCATCAATTCGCGGTTTTCATTGGGCTACTATTAATACTGGATTATATATTATTATACCGTTTGGTTATGAAGGTCAAATGCGTTCAAGGTCTGGACTAGCTGCAAAGCATGGAGTACAAGTTTTAAATTCACCGGGCACAATTGATTCTGGTTATCGTGATGAACTTAAAGTTATATTGATGAATCATAATCATTGGGCATATGAAGTAAAGAAGGGTGATCGAATTGCACAGTTGGTTATTAGCCCTATGACTCAAGCAACACTTGAAGAAGTATATGAATTAAATAAAGATGATGATCGAGGTGGAGGTTTAGGTTCAACTGGAGATAAATAATGTTTTTTATTGAAGATAATAATTTTTTAACAGATGAACATAAGCAATTTATAGAAGCGGTTCAAAGAGCAGATGGAATTCCATATTTTTATCAGCAGAGCTTTGAACCTATGTTTTATAAACCTTTTACACATACATTATTATGTCATGTATTAATATATAGACCAGAGCAACAAGCGGAAGCACGTGTGAAAAACTATTATAATTCTGACTATGCTAAAATTTTTGAAGATATGTTATTTACTTTTTGTAATAAGAATCAAATAATATGTAATGAAGTTATTAGAGGAGCAATAAATTTAACTTATAATAATGGTCAAGAGAAATGCTTTCCTCATGTAGACCATCCAGAGTATCATAAACAATTAATGATTTATTTAAATGATCCTCCAGATAAGGAAAGTCATACAGTAATTATGGATAAGGATACACCACTTGGCAAATATGGTAGTGATGGTATTTTATTTCCAGATGAGGAGAAACATCAATTGAAAAGAATAGTTCCAGAAAAATATAAAGGGGTTTGTTTTGAGAACCTTCCCCATTATCAACATTATCCTAAATTTGGTGATCGCATTGTATGCGTTTTTACTTTTAAATAATCGAAATGGCTAATCCAAAACATTACGTTGATAACGAAAAGTTTTTTAAAGAAATGAAAAAATGGAAACAAGCTGTTATTGATGCTAGAGAGGTTGATGAGCCAGATCCCCCTAGTACAGAATATATGGGTGAATGTTTTTTAAAGATATCTGAAAATTTAGCATGGCGGCCAAATTTTATTAATTATACTTTTCGTGATGATTTAGTGAGTGATGGAATAGAAAATTGTTTATTGTATGCACATAATTTTAATCCAGAAAAATCCCATAATCCATTTTCTTATTTTACTCAAATCATCCATCATGCTTATGTTAGAAGGATTACAAAAGAAAAGAAACAAATGCATTTAAAATATCTTCATGTAGAACGTTCTGGTATAATGGAACAGATTGATGTAAGTATTGAAGATAATAAAAGAGTTACAAGACGGTATGTAGAATATTTAAAAACGCATGAGAAGTATGCTGAGAATCCTCAACCAAAAAAACCAAAAAAAAGATCTAAACTTGAACATTTTATGAAATGAAATTTTTATATCCATTAGCAAAAAGATTTATTGCTGGACATAATTTTGAGTCTGCTATACCTGTAATCTCTAAGTTGATATGGGATGGTTATGATATAACAATTGATTATCTTGGTGAATTAAGTAAGACTGAAGAAGATTGTCAAAAGGCATGGCAACAGTATGTTGATATTATAGAATATTACGGAACACTTCATATCCCTATTGACATATCAATTAAACCAACTCAGTTAGGTTTATTGTTAGATAAAACAGACTGTCATGTTCGTTTAATTGATTTGGTTGCTAGGGCATATAAGCATGGTTTAACTATTCGCTTAGATATGGAGGGGTCGGCCGTAACACAAGACACAATTGATTTATGCTTAAAATTACGTAAAGAATATCCCAATATTGGGATTGCTCTTCAGGCAAATCTTTATAGGACAGAACAAGATTTAACTTATATGATGGAACAGGGTGTGTCGGTTAGATTGGTAAAGGGCGCATATAAAGAAGATATTGGTATAGCATATCAGAGAAAAGATTTATTATATGATGTATTTTTAAAACAATCTTTACGATTGGTAACAGATAGGTGTCGATCATATTATCATTTAAAGGATGATACTACACCAATACCATCTATAGGAACACATGATGAACCGTTAATAGATGATATACTTGGTTATTTAAATCGATTTAATATAGCTAAAGATGATTTGTTTATTGAAATGTTATACGGGATACGGCGCGATTTAAGTTCTTCCTTGCAAAAACAAGGATATTGTGTTAGACTATATGTTCCATTTGGTGAAGATTGGTTACCATATACTTTACGGAGATTAAGAGAGTTTAAAAATTTAAAATTTGTTTTTACTAATATTATAAAGGAATTTTTCAGTGGCCGCTGATTATTCTATTTTATTTTTTGATGAGTGTGCAAGATGCAGTCAATTTGAACCAGACTATGATCATAAAAATTGTAGTTTTGATATTGAACATATAGATGGTATAGCAATACAAACGTTTGAATGTACTAGATGTCACTTTAAATGGACAAGGAAATATTATCATGAAGATAGCTTTGATAACTGATCAACACTTCGGAGGAAAACAGGATAGTCAATCATTTAGCGATTATCTTGAAAGATTTTACACCAACCAGTTTTTTCCATACTTAGAAGAAAATCATATTCATATAGTAATAGATTTGGGTGATACCTTTGACCGCCGAAAGTATGTAAATTTCCATACACTGCATCAGGTAAGACGATTTTATTTTGATGTTATGAGAGAAAATCATATTCAACTACATTCTATTGTTGGTAATCATTCTACTTATTATCGAAACACAAATGATGTTAATAGTTCTGATTTATTATATGGACATTATGAGAATGTGTATACATATGCCTCTCCGACTTCAATATCTATTGATGGCACAATTATTGATTTGATTCCTTGGATTAATTCTGGAAATTATGATGAGGTGATGTATTTTATTAAAAATTCGAAAGCACAAGTCATGCTTGGCCATTTAGAGATTGATGGATTTGCTATGTATAAAGGATATGTAGCTAATTCAGGACTTCCTAAAAAGTTATTTAATAGGTATGAGATAGTATGTTCGGGACATTACCATCATAAGTCTAGTAAGGATAATATACATTATCTTGGTGCTCCATATGAAATTACTTGGAATGATTATGATGATCCTAGAGGTTTTCATATATTTGATACTGAAACAAGAGAATTAGAATTTATTCGTAATAAGTATCGGTTATTTGAAAAGATTTATTATGATGATAGTGGTAATGTTGATTATAAAAAACTAGATACAAGTTATTATAAAAATAAAATTATAAAATTAATAGTAGAAGAAAAAACTAATTTAGCTAATTTTGAAGATTTTGTTGATCGGTTATATAAATGTGATTTAATTGATTTAACTATACTTGAAGATTTATCAGAATATTCTATGAGGTATGCGGAGGAAACTCAAGAAGATTTAGAAGTAGGAAATACCTCTACTTTTCTCAATGAATATGTGGATAGTATGCCGGATGATAATGTCAAGAAAAATGAGCGAACTAAAGTTAAGAAATTATTGCAAGTTATATATGATGAGGCTTTAAATATAGATGATTAAATTAAAGACGGTAAGGTTTAAGAATTTCTTAGCGACTGGTAATAGATTTTTAGAAGTAGAGTTAGATAAAGAACCAATGATGTTAATCGTTGGTAAGAATGGTGCTGGTAAATCTACTTTGATTGATGCTATTACTTTTTCTTTGTTTGGAAAACCATTCAAGAAGATTAATAAAGGGCAGTTGTTGAATACTGTCAATGAAAAAGAATTGTTAACAGAAATTGAATTTTCTGTTGGTAAAGCGGAATGGAAAGTTCGCAGAGGTATTAAACCCGCTATATTTGAAATATATCATAATGGAAAAATAATAAATCAAGACGCAAGATCGACTGATTATCAAAAATATTTAGAAGAGAATATTCTTAAATTAAATTTTAAGACATTTACACAAATTGTAGTATTGGGTTCTGCATCATTTGTTCCTTTTATGCAATTAACAGCTAATGATCGTAGAATTATTATTGAGGATATATTGGATATTGGTATATTTTCAGTTATGAAGAATTTACTTAAAGAAAGAATAAATTCTTTGAAAGAGGAGATTACTGAGTTAGAATATAATATTAAATTATTGAAAGAGAAGATTAGCTTATATGAAAAACATATAGAGGAATTGAAAGCTAAGTCCTCTAAGAAAAGAGAAGATAATAATGATAAAATTAAAGAACTGAGAAGAGTTATTGAAGCAATACAAGTTGAAATCTCGGAACATCACGAAAAGGCAGGCGAACTTCGTATGGAGATTAATGATCAAACTGATATTATAAAAAAGCATAAAGATTTGGATAGCTATAAAATACAGATTGATAAAAACTTAAAGAAGTTAAATAAAGAAAATAAGTTTTTTGAAGATAATGAGAATTGCCCTACTTGTGAACAAGATATTGATGAAATATTTAAAAAGGATAAATTACAACAAATATCCGCTAATATTAATGATATGAATGAGGGTGTAAGTAAACTAAACATGGAAGTGGATAAAGTAATGGATCGTTTAGATGAAATTGCAATTTGTAGTGATAAGATACAAGATCAAGAAAGACTTATTACAAGAAGGCATAGTGATATACAATCACATCAAACATTAGTTAGTAGACTTCAGGAGGAGATATCAGAAGCTAATTTTCATATAGATGATGATAAAAAAAGAATAATGGAAAATGAATTGGATGAAAATAAAAAATCCAGATTACGATATGTAGAACAAAGAAGATATTATGACATATTAAATACTATATTAAATGATAAGGGAATTAAGACAAGAGTAATACGAAAGTATCTTCCCGTTATTAATAAGCATGTAAATAATTATCTCAAGGATATGGATTTCTTTGTGAATTTTCAATTAGATGAAAATTTTAATGAAACTATTAAAAGTAGACATCGAGATGATTTTTCATATTATTCCTTTTCAGAGGGAGAGAAGAAACGAATTGATATATCTTTGTTATTGACATGGAGAGATATTGCATCCATGAGAAATAGTGTTAATGTTAATTTATTAATTCTTGATGAAATATTTGATGCTAGTTTGGATCAAGCTGGTGTGGATGATCTAATGAAATTATTTAATATATTAAAAGGAACAAATTTGTTTGTTATATCACATAAGTTAGATATACTTGATGATAAGTTTCCATCTAAGATTACAGTAGAGAAAGTTAATAATTTTACACAATTAGTACAAGAATGATTATAAAATTTAAAAGCGCGAAGCCATATCATAAATTTAATCCGTGGTATGAATATGATATATGGGAAGGTCAAATTAATGTAGAAGGATTGGCAAATACGATTTTAGAAATAGAAAAATCAATTTTAGATGAAACGGAGAAATCAAGAGCATATGATGGAGACACCGGTTTAGGTAAAGATAGTTTAACTAGCAGATTTGCACAATTTAATTTATTTCAAATAGAAGAAACTAAATTTTTAGGTGGGATTGTAAAGAATGAGGTTCAATTATATACAAAGGATAATTCTATATTATATGGTCAATGCTGGGCTAATGTTATGAGGAAAGGCGAAGCAATAGGTACACATTCACATGCTATAGGTATGCACGCTTATTTAAGTGGAAATATTGCTGTTCAAACTATTGAAACATCGACATACTATTTAACTCCTTATTTTGAAGAAATTTATGAATCAAAAAATGAGGATGGTAAGATAACATTATTTCCTAGTTGGGTAAAACATTATACAGATGCTGCTCTAAATGATATAGAAAGAATTACAATTGGTTTTGATTTGGTTAATTCTGAAGGTTATGAAAAGGGTATTAATGACATGAAAAAAGATCATTGGGAAAAATTGCAATGAAACAAAGTAAATTGCAAAGTTTTATTGAGTCTGTTGTTACAGTCGGTTCTGGATTCTTTGTAGCCCTTGCTGTGCAGTTATTAATTTTCCCCTTATATGATATAGATATTACTTTATTTCAGAATATTCAGATAGTAATGATATTAACTGTTACATCTGTTATTAGAATATATATTGTTCGAAGATGTTTTAATAGGATTAAATAATGCCGTTATATACTTATAAATGCACACAGTGTGGTTTCCAAGATGAATTTATAATAGATGTTAAGAAGAGAGATAAAAAATTTCCTTGTGAACAAGATCAGTGTACCGGTGTAATGGGAAGAGATGGAACCGATATATCATCATTTAAATTAAAGGGTGATTGTTGGTATAAAGATGGATATAGTAAAAAACCTAAACCTAAGAAGAAAGAGGAGAAGAAAGAGGAGAAGAAGAAAGAATGAAGAAATTTATAATTGCTGGTATTTTCTTATTTTTTGGTTTGATGTTTGTGTTTGATCCATTTAATTGGTGGCCGATAGAGAATCTTGTCGGTAAACCATGTACTCCTGAAAATGTATCACCTCGGTGTACAGGTAAAATTAATTTTTTTTAATGAACCTTGCCAAATGCGATTTGCGATCTTATAATATATATAGACGGTAGAAAACTGCCGATAACCTTAATTGAAGGAGAATAGAATGAACTTAATTAAACATAATAACCTTTTTGATGATATTTTTCCAGCTTGGACAAATTGGGATCGTTTTGATAATTATCTTATGAATAATGATCCATGGACAACTAGCGTATCACATCGTCCGCGTAATAAGTATCGTTGGAATGAAACCGATGAAGCTTATACTTTGGATATTGTTATGCCGGGTATGACCAAGAAGGATATTGATCTTACATTTAAAGAGGGAACACTTACTATTAAATGCAAGAAGGAAGTATCTGATAATGATTCACAATTTTATGGTGTAAAAACCGATCAGACTTTCAATAACTTTCCACGCGCCGTTAATGCGGATAAAGTATCTGCTGAGATGGAAAATGGTGTTTTGGCGATTACTTTGCCGAAGAGGGTCTCGGATAAACCAAAAACCATAGATATTAAGTAAATAAGTCCTTTAGATATAAGGGGTTATATGCTTTAAAATATAACCCCTTATAAACAAAGGCGTTACAAAGTATTTTCACTTATTGTTTGTTTTCAATGGGTTACAATGGCGCTTTTTCCTTGACATTCCTTTCCAATTGCTTTAAAATAGTAGTATATTTAATGATTAATTGAGAAGGACAATTGGAATGATGAAGATTGAATCAAAAGAAAAGCTAGCAAAATTGTTAGCAGTCGAAGATTTGGATGTTCAACATAGACAAGTTAAAACGGCTATGTTTGATGTTCAGAATCGATGTATCATCTTACCTGTTTGGAAAGATATGCCTAATCATTTATATGACTTACTTTTAGGTCATGAGGTTGGACATGCTCTTTTCACCCCTACTAATCCCGATCGTCTCAAGAAGATTAATAAAGAAACCTCCAAAGATTGCGTCAATGTAATTGAAGATGCTAGAATTGAAAAACTCGTTAAAAACAAATATCCGGGTTTGAGAAAACAATTCTATCGTGGATATGATCATTTAAATAAAGACGACTTTTTTGGTGTGAAAGACAAGATTGTAAATGAGCTGCCTTTTTTGGATCGTATTAATTTGCGTTTTAAACTTAATCAGGCGGTTTCTGTTTCTTTTAATGATGACGAACAGAAAATGGTTGATAAGGTAGCGGATGTAAAAACATTCGCCGATGTTGAAGCCGTAGCAAAAGAAATTCACCAATATATAAAGGATAACGAATTATTTGAGCAGGGTACTCCGACTGACCAACCTCCCACGGAATATAATGATGATGATTTCCCTCAGTCAGGTGAAGAAGGAGAATCTGCTGAACTTCAAGAAGGTGAAGATGAAGAAGAATCAGAAGATGAAATAGATGGTGAAGATGAAGGTGAAGAAGATGAAGATGGTGAAGATGATGGTGATTGGGAAGAAAAACCCAAAACTGAAGAAGAAGAGATGGATGAGGCTTTTAATAAGATAAAAGAAGAAGATGAAGTCCTCATTGATGAAAAAATGTCTGACGAGCCTCCGGAGTCAAATGATGATGATGATCCTGTTCGTGCTGAGACCCAACGAAATTTTGCAGAACGCATAGAGTCATTTGCACATGTGGATCATAAAGTACATTATATCACAGTACCGGATAATGTTAATTGGAAAAGTGCGATTGTTGATTATAAGGAAGTACATCGAAACATTAACGAGTTTTATGATTCTAAGGATCATATATTTTGGAAAACTGGTGGTACTTATTATAATGATGCGTCACATAAGGATCTCAGAGATCGCGTTTATGGTTATGCGAGGGAAACCTTAGAGACGATTAAAAAAGAATCTGGCAAGAATGTAAATCATATTGCTATGGAGTTTGAGCGGAAGAAAGCAGCCGATGTATATAAAAGAACATTGGTGACTAAAACTGGTATTTTAGATACCAATAAAATGTTTTCTGCGTCATATAATGATGATGTATTTAAAAAGAACGTTCGTGTTGCAGATGGCAAAAATCATGGTTTAGTGATGTTTGTTGATTGGTCTGGTTCGATGTCAGAAAATTTATATGGAACTATTCGACAGTTAATTGAGTTGTCTATGTTTTGTCAAAAAGTAAACATTCCTTTTGAAGTATACAGTTTTACAGAACGAAGTGTTTATAATGTAGATGGTGATAAGGTTAGAAAGAAAGAACCAATCTTTAAATGTAAGCATGGCGATTTAGCAGTTGATAGGCATGTTGGATTGAGAAATTTTCTTTCTAGCAGAATGTCAAAGGTTGAATTTAATAACGCATTGCGTAATCTTTGTATTTTAGCAAATCGTTATAACTACACGCGGGGTGGTTCTTATGGAAGTTATAACCATAATTATCCAGTTCCACAAGAGGAAGAATTACATGGAACACCGTTGAATGGTGCTATCTTATTATCAGAGCATATTATTCGAGATTTTAAGAAACGAAATAATCTGCAAAATGTTAATGCAGTATGGTTAACTGATGGTGAAGCAAATGGTAGTACTTATGAATGGGATGCGGAAAAAATGGAAGGTACATATATTCGCCGTCAATACGATACATTGTATTTGCAGGACAGGAAAACGAAGAAGAACCATATAATAGGAAAGAGTGGTGGCCAGCATGGTCTTACCCCTTCACTTTTCGATGTGGTTAAATCAAGACTGGATATCAATATTGTCGGTTTTTATATTATTCCAAAATTTACTCCGAACACATTATGGAGATTTTCTCCTAGAGATTATAATAAGAATAATCCGGTCGGTAAAGAGAAATTTAGAAATTGGATTTCTGCAGCAAAGAAAGCTGGTTTCTTTGTAAAGACGGAATCAGGATATGATGAATATTATGTTATTCAAGCATTGAACAGGAATCAGGCGCTTGGTGAAATCGATGAAAAGATGACCACTCGCAAGATGTCTACCCTCTTTTCTAAACAAAATAGCCAGTTTAAATCAACGAGGGTTATCCTGTCTAGATTCGTGGATCTAATTACGGCTTAATATACAGCGATTTAATGCGATATTTACCTCAATACATAGTAGGATATGGGTCAAATAACATCGCCTTATATCGCCGTTAAACGAGCCAATAAAACCTTTAAATATAAGGAGTTACATTTATTTTCACTTATTGTTTGTTTTCAATGGGTTATAGTGGCGCTTTTTCCTTGACATATCCGTGAAAATTTGTTATAATATTAATAAGAATTGAATATTAACTGATAGGAGTTACATATATTATGAAGAAGCTTGATATGAATACGACTTCAACTCGCAGAGCTTTTAAAGCAGAAATTGATAAGCTCTATGGTGTTGGAGCGTTCACATTGGAACAAGCCAAAGATGCGCTCGTTTCATGTGGCGAAGATGTAAAAAGTAAATGGCCTGCCATTTATAAAATCGTCTTGAAAAGACATTGTGAAGTTGAACCGGGTTTATTTTCATTTGCTGGTAATGCGGAAGTTAGCATTGAAGCAAATAAAGTGGAAGAGAAGAAAAAGACTCTCGAATCTGATTGGGAGGTTTTATCTGAAACTCCGGCGAAACCGAAAGTAGTTGCTCAGGCGGCTCCTTTTATTATTAACCTCATTCCTAAAAGAGATCCTCAATATGTATCTTGGGGACATTTCAAAGACATTAAGACCGTTTTAGAGAAGCGAATATTTTATCCGCTGTTTGTTACTGGTCTTTCTGGTAACGGCAAGACCTCCATGATTCGGGAAGTTTGTGCTAAACTTAAACGTGACTTCGTTCGTGTTAACATTACTGTTGAGACGGATGAGGATGACTTGCTTGGTGGTTTCCGATTAGTTAATGGTGAAACGGTTTGGCAGGATGGTCCTATCATCGTCGCTATGCGAACCGGTGCTGTTGCACTTATTGATGAAATTGACTTAGCATCACATAAGATTATGTGCTTACAACCGATCATGGAAGGTCAGCCAATTTATTTGAAGAAGATTAATGAAGTGGTTTATCCGAAGCCCGGTTTTAATATTGTGGCAACGGCTAATACAAAAGGTAAGGGTTCTGAAGATGGACGTTTCATGGGAACCAATATCTTGAATGAAGCATTTCTTGATCGTTTTTCAGCTACCTTTTATCAAGAATATCCCTCAGCTGCTTATGAAGCTAAAATACTTAAGAAGCAATTTTCCGTTCATGATATTCAGGAAGATGACTTTGTAGATAAGTTAGTTAAATGGGCGGATGTAATTCGACAATCTTATAAAGAAGGTGCTGTTGATGAAATTATCACCACCCGAAGGTTGATTGATATTACGAAATCATTTGTCATCTTTGGTGATAAAATGAAATCTGTAGTGATGTGTCTTGAACGTTTTGACACAGAGACAAAAGAATCCTTTTCGGATTTATATACAAAGGTTGATGCGGGTGTATCATTAGATGATGATGTAGAATCGGATGATACAGAAGATGCAAAGCCAATTGAGAATAAAGACGATCAGGTACCGTTCTAATGCGTTACATATTATTTCTATTATTATTCATGACCGGAATAGCAGATGCTGTTGAGAAACAGGACTGCGAGGTCATGGATAAAAAAGAATTTGCTATAGCATTGGGATGGAAGTTT
>Ga0209019_1000670_pt1 | contig 17371 bp, 15 predicted proteins | sample METZYME_3_300m_FD_187549 | JGI IMG/M metagenome (GOLD analysis project Ga0209019, IMG submission 187549) | Marine microbial communities from oxygen minimum zone in mesopelagic equatorial Pacific - METZYME_3_300m (SPAdes) (version 2) | ecosystem: Environmental > Aquatic > Marine > Oceanic... | reverse complement strand
TGCCGCGCAACCATCACCCGTTGCCAGGGGGTTAATGATTTATAGACTTCGTCTCGAACGACAGCGACTCGGCTCCGCAATGCTTCAATTTCGCCTTGTCGTTGAGTCGTCACCGGCAACAACTCTAACGCTTCGATTTCCTTTAACAGGACTCCGATGGGCTCTTCAAAGTCCAGTAATTCTATTCCCATAAAAACCGCTGGTTCTAGTTTAAAGAAACAGTGCCTTTTCCGCACACATTTTCGATAGCCTCAATAAGTTGCAAGGATGGCTTAATCCGCACCTGATCCAAGTCAGCCAAGACTTTCCATACTTCACCATTATGAGGCACCTGCAACTCAACTGAAATGGTCTGATCACCACTATGTGCAGAGAATATCTTAGCTAGCTCTTCAAATGTTTTCCGATCATGCCGCGGAGCTGTGAGTTGCACTGTGATCTCCTTGACCACGTTCGTGTCTAACTCTTCTATCAAGGAAATGTCACTCGCAATCATTTTCGTAGTTTCATCATCTCGCTCAAATTTTCCACGGACAACGACCATCGTATCGTTCGTGGTCATGGCATGACACTTTCGAAAGGCTTCCGGAAACACAACGACTTCAAGGCCAGCTGACTGGTCCGTTAAGGTAAAGACCGCCATCGCGTCCCCCCGGCGAGTCTTCAGTTGACGGGCTGCCGTCACGATACCGCCAACACACACACTTGGTGATGAAACACCTAATTCAGCAATCGGACGAATTCCCTTCATTGTTAAAACACTCGTATATCGGTCTAATGGATGACCGCTAAAATACAGTCCGAGCGATTCTTTCTCATACGACAACTTCTGAATTTCTGACCACGATGCGACATTAGGCAGATCAATGCCGTTCTCGAAACTACTGTCACCATTAAGATCATCGAACAGTTGGGACTGGCCTAGTTCGCGATCTCTTTGTGATCGGCTGCCGTGTTCAACTGCACGATCAATCATGGCGAACAGCTTCGAACGAGCCTTTGATACATCAGACTCTGAGCTCGCACTCTGTACAAGAGAATCCAGCGCGCCTGCCTTGACCAACCCTTCAAGCACGCGTTTGTTTACGAGTCGCAGATCGACGTTTTCGCAGAGCGAATGAAGCGACCTAATCTGCTGAGTCTCGGCTCGACAGGCCAAGATTGACATAATCGCTAATTCGCCCACATTCTTAATTGCGCCTAGGCCAAAACGGATGCCTTCGCTGTCGACAGTAAACCGTACATCGCTCACATTAACGTCTGGTGCGAGAATCGGAACAGCCATGTCACGACATTCGCCCAAATACACGCCAAGTTTGTCAGTATTTTGGGACTCACTAGTCAGCAAGGCAGCCATAAAGTACCAAGGGTAGTTAGCCTTCAAATACGCGGTCTGATATGCGAGCAAGGCATACGCTGTCGAATGAGATTTATTGAACCCGTATCCCGCAAAATACTCCATAAGCTCAAAAATCTTCTTTGCTTTATTTTTTGGAAGGTTTCGTTCAGTCGCTCCTTCAATAAACCGATCACGCTGCGCCTTCATGACACGAGCATCCTTTTTGCCCATCGCCTTTCTCAAGAGATCGGCCTCACCCATGCTAAAACCAGCCAGATCTGACGCAATTTTCATAACCTGTTCCTGGTACGCGATGACACCATAGGTGTCGCTTAAAATCGGCTCCAGCTCAGGCACTTCGTATTTAATGGCTACCTTGCCATGCTTGCGGGCTATGAAATCATCGATCACGCCACCCCGCAGGGGCCCAGGACGGTATAAGGCGTTCAGCGCAATAAGATCGTCTATGCGCTGCGGTTTCGCTTTTCGCAAGACCTCTCTCATTCCAGAACTTTCAAACTGAAAGATTCCCAAAGTTTTTCCATCGGCAAATAACTGATAGGTCTTGTAATCATCGAGTGGAATATCCTCCAGGGCCAACTCAATGCTCTTATGCTGACGGATGGTTTCCACTGCGTCGTTCAACAATGTGAGGGTTCGCAAGCCTAAGAAATCCATCTTTAAGAGACCAATTCGTTCAATCTCTTTCATGGCCCACTGCGTTGTGATTTCATCCCTTTGGTTCTTATAGAGCGGCACAAACTCCGTTAGCGGTTTCGGAGCAATCACAACACCAGCCGCATGAACTGAGGCATGTCTCGTCATGCCTTCTAGCCGTTTTGCAACACTCAATAACTCCGTCACCCGTGGATCACGTTGCATTAAATCTCTAAGAGGAGCACTTTCTTTTTGCGCACGTTCAAGCGTCATATCAAGTGTGGGAGGAATTTGTTTCGCCACGCGATCCACGTCAGCATAGGAAATATCAAGGACCCGACCAACGTCACGAACGGCAGCACGCGCCTTCATTGTGCCAAACGTAATAATCTGCGCTACATTCTCTCGACCATACTTCTGCGTGACGTAATCAATCACTTCTCCACGACGTCGTTCGCAAAAGTCAATGTCGATATCAGGCAGGGAAACACGTTCTGGATTCAAGAATCGCTCAAAGATTAAGCCGAACTCAAGCGGATCCACGTCTGTTATCTTGAGGCAGTATGCGACGAGGCTTCCTGCTGCCGACCCGCGACCTGGTCCGACCGGGATACCACGTTCTCGGGCATACCGAATAAAGTCCCAGACGATCAGGAAGTACCCTGGATAACGCATCCGCTGAATCACGTCGATTTCGTAAGCCAAACGAGCTTCGTAGGCATCTAACGAATTTTGTAGCGTTCCTTTCTCTGCAAGTTCCAGCAGTCGCACTCGACGTTGATTGAAGCCCTCCCGTACGATCCGTTCAAAATACTCGTCGAGGCTGGAGGAATCTGGAACACTAAAATTCGGCAGGTGATTACTTGATCCGGACAGATCTACATTACAACGCTCTGCGATTTTCACCGTATTAAGCAGAGCCTCTGGCGTCTCTGCAAAAACGGTCGCCATTTCCTCAGGAGTTTTTAAATAAAATTGGTCGCCGTGGTACCGAAGGCGTTTCTCGTCCCCAACCACTTTTCCCGTGCCAATACAGAGCAGCACATCATGTGGGCGAGAATCGCCCTGTCGCAAATAGTGAACATCGTTCGTGCCCACGATCGGCAGGTCCAATTCTCGAGCAATTCTTGGTACACCCATGTTCACGGTTTTCTGCTCGTCGATGCCTTGATATTGCATCTCAAGAAAAAAATTGTTGGATCCCAGAATCTCTCGGTACGTCGCAGCGGCCTCAACGGCCTTCTCATACTGCTCTGTTCGCAACCGAGTCGCCACTTCCCCTTTTAAGCAGCTACTTAAGCCAATCAAGCCGTCCGCATGCTGACTGAGTAATTCTTTATCAATTCGAGGTTTGTAATAAAACCCCTCGGTATATCCAGACGAGACGAGCTTAATGAGATTGTGGTACCCGGTCTTATTCTCGGCCAGGAGGACCAGATGATTCGCCGTTTCACCCGGGGTTCCGCTTTTCGTTGTACGACTCCCAGGTGCCACATACACCTCACAGCCAAGGATCGGATTAATGTCACGTTTTCGAGCTTGATCATGGAACTGAATCGAGGAAAACATGTTCCCGTGTTCGGTGACCGCTAACGCCGGCACCTTACTCTTGGCTGCTTCGTCGAGCAATTCCTCAATGCGACAAGCTCCATCCAGGAGAGAAAATTCGGTGTGAAGATGAAGGTGAACGAATTCAGACATTAACGGTTATCAAAAGATTTGCGCGAAACTACGATTTAAGGGTTCTGAAATACCCTTCCTTCTCAAGGAGGCGCTTCTTGGTTTTCACGCCTCCCCTACCACTGTACCCGCCCAAACCACCGTCAGACCGTATCACGCGGTGACAGGGAATGGTAATCGGGTATGGATTCTGACCACAGGCATTCGCAACTGCCCTCACAGCCGTCGGCCGACCTATTTGTTTTGCAAGTTCTTTGTAGGTAACCACCTGTCCCTTGGGGATCTTTTTGAGTGCCCGCCATACCTTAATTTGAAAGCTTGTGCCCTTTAATCTCACAACTTGAATTCCTTTGTTCCTATTCATTAGTTGGTAAAGAAATCAAACACATTCGCAAGGCGTGAAGAAGATTTATCCTTGTAGAATTCTGTATAAGAACATGTTAAACACGACATAGAAGCAAACTTCTTATTCTGCACATTAAAGATTTTTGCCCACAAACCACCTGCAACTCTTATTTCACCAACTTCAAATTCTGCATGTTTACATCTTGGGCATACCCAATATTCATGTTCCATAATTATGTTTTTTTATTCTTTCAGGAGGATTCATCGACAAATAATCTAAAAGCCTGACACCTTAGCATTCTTAAATGTTTTATTGAGAGGGCCATTAAATAAAAAATGGTGAGATTTTAAAAGTTCAGATTTTTCACTTGGAAATTCTCTTATTCTTTTTAAATTTTTACTTATCATTTATGAAGCCCTGATATGCGGTGCTTTATTCCCACTCAATCGTAGACGGCGGCTTCGAGGTGATGTCGTACACAACTCGATTGACGCCCTTCACCTCGTTCACAATTCTGGACGAAATAGTTCCTAAGAGTTCGTGAGGTAAAGGCACCCAATCAGCTGTCATTCCGTCTCGACTATGCACGGCACGCACGACAACGGTTGATTCGTAGGTACGCTCGTCTCCCATTACACCAACGCTTTGAACGGGAAGAAGGACTGCGAAGGCCTGCCAGACACGCTTGTACCATCCATGTCGCCTAATTTCCTCAACTACAATAGCGTCAGCCTTGCGAGCTAACTCTAATCGTTCAGGAGTGACCGCTCCTAACACTCGGACAGCTAACCCGGGACCAGGAAACGGCTGTCGCCAAATAAACTCCTCGTCGACTCCCATTTCGAGCCCGACCTGGCGCACTTCATCCTTAAACAGTTGACGGAGCGGTTCGACCAGTTCAAAGCGCATACTGTCTGGTAAGCCGCCAACATTATGATGACTCTTAATCGGAACTGATGGCCCAATCACTGACACACTTTCTATGACATCCGGATAGAGGGTTCCTTGGGCCAGAAACTCGAAGTCACCGATCTCTCTCGCGCGCGCCTCAAAGACTTCAATAAAGGTAGCTCCAATAATCTTGCGCTTCTGCTCAGGATCGGTGATACCGTCAAGTCGCTTTAAAAACAAATCCGCTGCATCGACACAAACCAGCGGGAGCTTCAAGCGGTTGGTAAAACGATCTTCCACTTGCACTGCTTCATTTAGTCGCAAGAGCCCGTTATCTACAAATACACACGTGAGACGGTCCCCAATTGCGCGATGAATCAACAAGGCCGCAACGGTTGAATCAACTCCACCGCTGAGTCCACAAAGCACCCTCCCCTGCTTCACTCGCTGTTTGATGCTGGCCACAGTTTCATCGACGAAAGACGTCATGGTCCAATCACCGACACAACCGCACACGCCGAACGCAAAGGCTCGAAGGATCTCAAGACCGTGTTCCGTATGAGCCACCTCCGGATGAAACAGGAGCCCGTGAAGACGTCGCTCGCTATCTTCCATCGCCACAACCGGAGCATTCGCACTAACCGCTGTTACCGTGAATCCTAGAGGTGCGGCTGCAATCAAGTCCCCATGACTCGCCCAGACTGTCGTTTCTTTTGGAACGGCCGAGAGTAGTGCTGAGTCATCGCTCCGCGTGACCGTGGCTTGACCATATTCACGATTGGGCGCTGCTTGGACTTTACCCCCTAGGGCAGAGGTCATTTCCTGCATGCCATAACAAATACCTAGAATCGGTATCTTCAAGGCAAAGATTTGAGCATCGCAATGCGGCGCCTCTGGGTGAGACATTGACCGTGGGCCACCGGACAGAATAATGCCAGCTGGGTCACGATCTCGAAGTTCCTTCGGAGTTATGTCAAAAGGCAGAATCTCAGTAAGCACTGAGAGTTCCCGCAAGCGTCTCGCAATCAGTTGCGTGTATTGTGAACCGAAATCGAGGACAACAATGGTTTGATGGCTCACGCGACTTGAACCTTAGCCTCTTCGTAGCCTTCCTCGTGTCACGAGACGCTACGATTAGGTCCCTTCAGAGGTATTATAGCGTGTGGCCACAACTTGCATCATTAGATGTCGAATGCACCTAGGTGCCGATCTGAAATGGCGAGCACGCACTTTGGCCATTGGCCTGATTACGCTCATTATTTTCAACACTTCCTTCACCGCACAAGAACCAGCTGATCCCGTTACCCTGTTCCCACTTGAACCACTCTGGCAGTTATCGCTCGATGCGCCACCGCAGGTCGCTCCGACCTCGGACGGAACCCATCTGTATGTGCCACTACCAGACGAACATTTGATTGCCCTGACTATAGGTGATGGCATGATGCAGTGGAGTGTCGACCAACGCATGACTTGGCCGGCAGTGGTTGCCGGGAATCTGCTCTTGCTCGCAGATAGCCGGGAACTACGAGCCCGCAATGTCAATACGGGTACGGAGCTGTGGACTCTTGAATTCGACTCGGATATTTCAGCCCCGATTTCCTGGTTTCCCAATGGAGTCATTGTCGGCTTGGCCAATGGGGACATTGGCTCCTACGGTATCGAGAATGGTGACCTAGTCTGGCAACACACGTTAACGTCCCCCATCGACAGCGCCGCTACGATCAACGGTGAACATATCTTTCTACCCATGAGCGATGGACGCGTGGTGGGGCTAGACCTTCTGACAGGTGAATTACTCTGGGAGCGTGGCGTCAACGGAACACCCTCACCAATTTTAGTGAGTGATAGCAAACTGTTTGTTGGGTCAACGGATAATTTCTTTTATAGCCTGAACTCGAAAGACGGATCATTCCGATGGCGTTGGAGAACGGGCGGAGATATTGTCAGCGTTCCACTTATCGATGACCGAAGCGTCTACTTTGTCTCATTGGATAATCAGGTTCGCGCCCTTAATCGCAATAATGGCGTCCAGCGTTGGAAGCAAGGTCTGTCGTTTCGTCCTACCAGGGGAATGCATCAAACAGGAGCCCTCCTCGCCTTGAGCGGACGAGCCCCCGTGCTGCAATTCTATTTTTCTGAAGACGGCGCTCCCGCAGGCACGATCAACCTTGACTCTGAAATGATCATGGAACCGTTATTCCATGGAACACCGGGACTCCGTGAAGCCACTGTGGTCTTTTTAAATGATCAGGGTAAATTGAGCGCCTGGAAGACTGCGGTCACTCCCCGCCTCGAACCATTCGAATATCTACCAGGCCAACCAAAATCAGCAGAGATTCTTAACCTGGCTATGTTTGATTTCTTTCCGGGGGTGCTTCGTTTTTCAGCACTTGACCAACTCGCAGCATTCAATTATCTACCCGGATTGAATGTGGAGAATCTTCCGCTGCAAGGGTTCGATCTCTTGGGCCGGCGGTACACGCCTCCACTCATTCAACGATTGTCTTATCTTCCCGGCTTACCAGACATTGAGATTCCACTGGTCTCACTCGCTTGCACACCTGTCATCTCTTGGTTGGATGGACCACCTCGTCGCCTAATGCGTGTTACAACCGCGCCGATGGGGCCAGATAGCAGGTAGGAGTACGACATAACCACCAAAGTCACCTGCGGGTTCGCTGCAATGGCCGCAATGATTACGGCGACAACGATCAATGGACCAACCGACCGTTGGAATCCAAGGTTGATCGTCTTAAAACTGTAAAATCGCATCATTGTAATCATCATCAACGCTGGGACCAGGACAAGAGCCAAGACTGGAAACGCCTCGGCAGCGGTGACCAGCTCCCGTGGATACATAAAGACAGTTGAGGCCAGCAACCCGGCTGACGCAGGACTCGGCAGACCTACGAAAAACCGTTTATCCAGCGCAGCGCTTTGGATATTAAAACGAGCCAGTCGGGTCGTTACAGAAGTTAAATACAAGAATCCGACTGCCCACCCAAGTTGCCCAAATGGTGAAAGTCCCCAGGCGGATACAAGCATTGCTGGGGCAACTCCAAAAGACACGATATCCGCAAGTGAATCGAGTTCGACACCAAATGCAGTCGTGGCTCCTGTCATCCTCGCGATTCGCCCATCCAAAGTATCAAGGACAATGGCAATCCCAATGAAGGGTGCGGCAACTGCATACTCACCTCGAAAGGTATACACAAGACAGCCGTAACCGCAAAACAGGTTCGCGATTGTTAGCATGCTTGGCAGCACAAAAATGCCTCGACGCATCGATTGACCAGTTTGCCGTTCCCCACCCATTGTCGACACTATAACCTCACCTCACGGTCGCAACACCCTCGAAATCGTCTAACTTGGAAAAATTTGCCACAATAGTTTCACCTGCTCGAACCGACTGCCCTTCTGAAACACAGATCGTGGCGGTTACCGGAATAAATAAGTCGATACGAGATCCAAACTTCATAATACCCAAGCGTTGTCCTGACAGAAGACGCATGCCTGTCTCCACACGACAAATAATCCGGCGAGCCATGACACCAACAATTTGGCGACACACCACCAATTGGCGATCATGCCTGAGCCATATTTCGTTACATTCATTCTGCGATGCCGCTTCAGAACGGTACGCTGGGAAAAATTTACCCGGCCTATATTCTATATTCGTAACTAATCCATGAATTGGCGACCTATTGATATGCACGTTAAGTGGAGAAAGGAAAATGCTAATCTGTCGCCAGTCTCCAGGAGGTGGAGTTTCGGTCTGAATCGGGCCGGCTACCAACACTCTGCCATCGGCCGGCGCCAGAATAGCATCCTCATCTTCTGGTGGGTGACGAATGGGATCTCTAAAAAAAAATAGGAAGAAGAGCCCCAGAAGAAACAAAGGAATCGCGATTACAGATTTTCCTAACCAGACGAGGGCCACGCATGGCAGCCAGGCTAAGGTAATAAATGGAAAAACCGATCGATCAATCCTCATTGCAGTGCCGTAAATCCTGAACAAATTACTCGCCAGAGGCAACTGTATCAGATCGGTGTTCTCGCACAATGCTCTCGATGCGGTCTTTTATCTTTAACTTAAGTTTTTTCAGATTGGTCTGTTCGACTTGTTCCGGCTTCGACAAGAAGTGTCTCTTCGTAAGTTCTTCGAGTCGCTCGTCCAACTTATGATGCTCGACTGACAATTCCCGCAACTCTCCATTTTTCGGGAAAAGCGCTTCTATTGATTCGGTGTCCACTGCCAGCCTCCCTCATTGTAGTCACTCTGCATCCAGTCTAACCGCATCCGCAAACGCACGCTATCACATGGAATATACCGATTCAAGAACACCCGCCAAACCCTCAATATTTGCCCCACCTTACGGTTCTGTCTTTCTTTTTCGCCTTTCCCGAGCTAATTCTGCGTCCGGTTTTCGAATATAGAGAGGGTGAATTGCATGAGGTGAAATGATCGCCTCATTCCCAGCCTGTCTCGCGAGTTGCCCAATCGCTGGAGCCAAGGAAGCCGCTTCTGGAATAATCTCTGGGGTAATTCCAGTCCTCTCCCAAGTATTCAGATATCGCTGAGCGCCATTACCGGTTAGTCGTATCTTGGTGAGTCCAAACGTAGTCGCCCAACGTGTCGCAATATCTTCTGGCTGTCCTACCGCGTGCTCTTCCAATAATTCCCAGTTAGGAGGCGTTATAATCGTTTTTTCTGAACATCCCGGGCCAGTCGACCTCGCATTCTTTGGAATCCTATAAAGAACGGAGAATACTTCCCCACGCTGTCCGTCCATCCACACACCAACCATCTGTTCAGTCTTTACAGTTGCCTCAAGCGAGTTGTTGACACCATACGCAAATGCAGCCAATGTTGACACCTGCACAATTGAACGTTGATGTAATAACGCCAAAGCTTGGATTGTCGCAATGCCCACGCGTAGTCCAGTGAACGACCCCGGACCGACTGCCACTGCGTACAGTTCGATATCTTTCACCGACACACCGGCAAGATCTAACGCGCTAGAAACATCTCCCGGTAATCGTTCCCCATGAGTCTGAGATGGGTCTCCTACATACAGGCAAGCCAGCTTTCCATCGCAAAGAATTGCAACGCTGCCTTCACGCACCGTCGTATCAAGCGCCAAAATAACCATAGAAAGTTTAAGTTATGCCTCCCATATTGCATCTCGCCAGCAACTGTCGAAACTGATCAACATCTTGACTGGACTCAGGTCGATTCCTATACTCTCAAATCAAGTAACGAGAATCACGCTTTTACCCTTCTTGACCCTCGGCATTTTACGAAGTTTTATATACTACGTGGTACTGCCAGAACGCTTCCATCAAAAGATTGGCTGTTTCCAGTGAGTCCAAAGGCTAAAAACGCAAACAGCCAGATAGGCGGCGCAACGCCTGCCATGCGCCAATACTTGGACATCAAACGACAGAACCCGGATTCCATCCTGTTTTTCCGGATGGGCGATTTTTACGAAATGTTTTTCGAAGACGCTTTGACAGCTTCGCGAGCTCTCGATTTAACACTAACCTCTCGAGCAAAAGACAACGAAGGGGGCCCAATCCCTATGTGTGGGGTTCCTCACCATGCAGCAGATACCTATGTCACACGTCTGGTCAAAAAAGGCTTCCGAGTAGCGATATGCGATCAGGTCGAAGATGCAAAAAGTGCCAAAGGGCTTATACGACGAGAGGTTGTGCGAGTCGTTTCATCTGGCACATTAACCTCGACCGACTACCTAGACGCTCGAACACCAGCGTTCTTAATGGCGCTATTTATTTCCCAAGGAAGCCGGTCAACCCGCTCCAAACCTGCAACCCGACAATCTGCTACTACCAGGCATGACCCGACCTGCTTCGGAGTCGCACTATTGGATCTATCGACCGGTGAGTTTAGTTCCACGGAATACGATGGGAATCTTGGACCCAGCGCTATTGCAGAAGAGATTGCCGTACTACAACCTCGTGAAATTCTAGTTCCGGACAATCTTGATTTGGGGCGATTACTCCCGGAGGTTAACATCGCTACTCCCATCACGACGGTTCAAGCCTGGACCTTCGAAACCGAACGAGCACAACAAACACTCTTAGACCAATTACACGTTACAAGTCTCAACGGTTTTGGCTTCGACGGCCACCATGCTGCCATTTCTGCAGCCGGTGCATTAATTCGATATCTTCGTGACACCCAAAAACGCGCTCTCACTCATGTCCGCAGAATTAAGTTTCGTCCAACTACCGATCACCTCGTCGTTGATTCGACCACCTTGAAGCATCTTGAGATAGTTAACTCGTTACAGAATCAGCGGGACGGCTCCCTGTTAGACACGGTCGATTCCAGCATAACGGCGATGGGTGGTCGCCAATTACGACGTTGGCTCCTGAAACCCTTAATTACGCTCGAACGCATCCAAGAGCGGCTAGATGCGGTTGAGGATTTCGCGTATCAAACCGTCGTGAGACTGAAACTACGTGAACATTTACGAGATATCGCTGACCTGGAACGCTTAGTTGGGCGTGTGGCCCTTGGGAGCGCAGGGCCTCGCGAACTGCTTGCGCTTCAACAATCCACAACAACCATTCCGAGAATCCGAAAACAGGTGGGCCAGTTAAAAGCTCCTTTGATACAAAGCCTTCTCGCAGAGCTTGACGATCTCACAGATATTCGCACGGTGATCGAATCAACGATCGCTGATGACCCTCCGATCCAAGTCCGCGATGGGAATGTAATACGTGATGGTTTCGACAAGGAGCTCGATGAACTGCGGACGATAAGTCAAAGCGGTCGCCAAAACATCGCGATCATGGAGCAAGCGGAACGTACCCGCACCGGGATTTCTACGCTCAAGATTAAATACAACCGAGTATTCGGTTATTACATCGAGGTTTCCAAAGCCAATCTTAACGCGGTGCCGGCCGACTACCACCGCAAACAAACGATTGCGAATGGCGAACGTTATATCACGCCCGCTTTAAAGGAATACGAGAACAAGGTTCTCAGTGCCGACGAACAGATCACGAATCGAGAAGCGGCCCTGTATGAAGATGTACTGAAATCTGTCGCTTCCGAAGCACCGCGCATCCAGGATACCGCTAATGCGCTTGCAAAATTAGATACCCTTGCCGCCTTCGCAGAAACAGCAACGGTGTTCGACTACACGAAACCTCAAATTCAAGAGGTCGGTGATTTTGAGGCCTTGGAGGTTCGCCATCCAATGGTCGAACGGCTTCGCTCAAACGAATTTGTGCCAAATGACGTATTACTGAACAACACCACACACCAGCTCATCATCTTAACCGGACCAAATATGGGTGGGAAATCAACCTTTCTGCGGCAGACGGCACTCCTACCAATACTCGCACAAGCGGGGTCATTTGTGCCTGCCCGACAGGCAAAACTTTCAATAGTGGACCGGATATTTGCGCGGGTTGGCGCCTCAGACAACATTTCACAAGGGCGATCTACATTCATGGTAGAAATGGAGGAAACCGCAAATATTTTACATACGGCAACGTCACGCAGTCTGGTTTTACTTGATGAAGTCGGTCGTGGCACGTCGACGTTTGACGGACTCAGCATCGCATGGGCCGTCGTGGAATATCTCGCTACGCATTCATCTATTCGCCCGAGCACCTTGTTCGCAACTCACTATCACGAACTAACAGATTTAGCCGATGCGCTGCCTGGCGTCGTCAACTATCACGTTGAAGCGAGAGAATATAAGGACGAACTAACCTTTCTCAGGAAAGTTATTAAAGGACGATCTGATCGCAGTTACGGTATTCAAGTTGCGAAATTAGCAGGGTTACCAGATTCAGTGGTTAAGCGGGCCCGAGAGGTTCTCACTAGTCTTGAAACCGATGAGCTCAAACGTTCTGGACGACCAGCTTTAAGCGACACTCAGGATGCACGCCAAGCGCAACTAGGCTTGTTTCGAGACGTGAAGCCAATCGATAAATTCGAACAAAAGCTTCGCGAAATCGATTTAGATCAGGTCACTCCACTGGATGCCCTTACGATTTTGATTGAACTAAAAAAAGACACGAAAGGCTGAGTCGTGGTCGAAATGTTTACACCACAATTGAGCGTGATAGCCTGTTAAACTAAATCGAAATGCCCGACAAGACTCGCTTCCTCCATACGCCAATCACACCGTTTACCGTTGATACGAATCTCACCACCGAGGAAGTCCTTAAGCGAATGGAGCGCATCTCATTCCAAGGACGCAATCTCGGAACTGCTCATCAAGTGTGGCAGAAGATGCTTTCGGATAAATGTCTGATTTTTCTTGGCATCGCTGGTGCGCTTAGTGCGGGAGGACTGCGTTTAATCCTGGCACATCTTATTCGTAATAGATATGTGGACTGTGTGGTCTCTACTGGCGCTAATCTCTATCATGACCTTCACGAATGCAGAGGCCGGCGCCACTTTCTTGGTTCCCCTCAAGGTGATGATGTGGCACTTCAGGCTGCTCATATTGATCGTGTGTACGACACACTGGTCGACGAAGATGAATTTATCGAAAATGACGAATGGATTGCAGACTTTACTCGCACCCTGCACTCCAGACCTTATACCAGCCGAGAGTTTCTCTATCTGCTTGGAGAACATCTCTGGAACCAAACTGGGGAGGACGGCATCCTCACAGCAGCCTATCAGGCAAATGTTCCAATTTTCTGCCCCGCCATTGCGGACTCATCAATCGGGATGGGAGTATCACAAGCCAGACACAAAGAAAAGGCGACCGGACAACTTGATGTGATAGGCGATATTATTGAATCGTCAAATCTCGTGATCCACCTGCGACGGACCGCCTCGGTCGTACTCGGAGGAGGTACACCAAAAAACTTTATTAACCAAGCCTGCGTTCAAGCAGAATTCTTTAGTGCTGGGCTTGAAGGTCACGCATACGCCGTGCAAATCGTCACTGATGTTCCACATTTTGGTGGCGCATCCGGATCAACTCTCAACGAAGCACAGAGTTGGGGGAAAGTGGCAGCCGATGCTGCTCATGTAACTGTTAATACCGATGCCACCGTAGCCTTACCGCTTATAGTCTCCGCCCTGGCAACCTCAACACAGAATGTTTTGGATGTCAGAACCTTCCCGGCCTTTGACGTTTCGGGACAAGTAATCACTATTAATGGTGTACCCGTTGCAGATGGCCGATTTAGCGGTCCGCGATGACACTGCCTTTTCAGTACAATCATCAAAAACTCTTGGTCTTCGGCGGCGAAGACGCCGAGCCATCAGAGTTCGAGACAGCACGGGCTGCAATTCTACCCATTCCCTTGGAACGCACGACTTCGTACGTGCAAGGAACTAAAAATGGCCCTCGTGAAATTCTTCATGCATCATCCCAACTGGAACTTTGGGATGAAGAACTTGAGGTCGATGTTTCTTCTGTTGGACTCTGCAGTCTACCAGGAATGGAGCTCCCTCATGATGATATGCAAGCGGCGCTAGACGAAATCACTAACGTTGCATCAGCGATATTAGAGAAGGAGAAATTCCTCGTCGGTCTTGGTGGTGAACATTCCATTACACCGGCGCTTGTAGCCGCCACGACTGCTCATTATCCAGGTGTGTCCATTCTCCAAATCGATGCCCATGCTGACTTAAGAGAATCCTATATGGGATCGCGATGGAGTCATGCATGCGCAATGCGCCGCTCGCTGGAATATGCAAAATGCACCCAAGTAGGAATTCGAAGTCTGTCGCAAGAAGAAGCGGAGATAGTTTCTTCGCTTAATACAACTATTTTTTTTGATGTAAATATGCGCCAGCGAACGGACTGGATGAACGATGTTGTGAAATCATTAGGACAACATGTTTATATCACCATTGATTGTGATGGCCTGGAGCCTGGAATCATGCCGGCCGTTGGGACACCTGAACCAGGCGGTCTCTCGTGGATGGAACTTCTTGGACTCTTACGTGCGGTGTTTAGTCAGCGGGAAGTGATCGCTTGTGATGTCGTTGAGTTATGCCCAATTCCTGGAGTGATTCATCCAAATTTTCTGTGCGCAAAACTCGTTTATAAACTTTTAACCTACAAATTCGCTCACCTAGATTAGGTAGTTCACGTCTATTCGTTCTCAGATGAACCGAGTTTGTCAAGCTCGGCCTGAGCATCGATTTGAAACAGCGATTCTGGAAATTCGGTAATGATCCGCGTGAAGGTTGCCTGAGCCTGGTCAGATTGACCGGACAGGAGATAAGTTTTTCCTAACTCGAACAACACTCCATCGACTGGAATATCCCATTCAACCTGTTTTGAACTCGCTTCAAATATTTCAGTCGCTTCGACATAATTCCCTGAATGCATTTGAGCCGCAGCCATGCCCAGTTGGGCCATTTCACCATAAATGCCATTGCCTTCTGATTGGATCACCATTTGATAGTGTTGGATGGCTTCCTCTCGTTGGCCCAAACTGGAAGCCGTAGTTGCGGCATAATACCTCGCAACTAATCCAACTCGGTTGGCTGGATGGGATTCTGCTGTTTCAATAAATTGTTGAAGTGCCACTTCAGCCCTTCTCTCTCCGGAAGTATAACTTCCCGGCTGGAAGGATGCCGGAGGTGGCAAGGCGCTCGAACCATCAGCGCTTGAGGTGTCTGGCAGTAACACAATGGGTGCTGTCGCTGTAATCATCGCCTCCGCTAACATTTGTGTGCCAGCGAACTCTTTCTCATTCTGTAGATCTAAATATTTCACAATGACGACGAATCCCACTAAAACTACCAGTCCGCAGAAAATAAGTGCTCGGCCATGCCCTCTAAACCTATTCTCTATACTCACAAGAACAGTTGCCAGCGCGTTTTCTTTAAGGTGACGTCTGTCTGACCGCTTCATAATGTTCCGTCTATGTTTCCTGTACGAATGCTACTCTCCGTAACATTATACCGAACATCTGAGAATCCATTTACGCCCGTATTGAAATATCTGGGAACTGGTGCGCGTGCCCGGATTCGAACCGGGGGCCTGCCGCTTAGGAGGCGGCTGCTCTATCCAGCTGAGCTACACGCGCATATTATCTACAGTGTTTTCTAGAACGACGGGTAGTCAACAGCTCGCCTATTTCACTAATACTTTAAAATCGACACAATCTTCTCATCAAGTAATTTCGAACGTCCCTTTAACCCTTCCAGTTCAATCAGGAAGATTACACCTTGCACAATACCGCCCAATTTTTTTATAAGCTGCACGGCCGCCTGTGCCGTCCCTCCAGTGGCTAATAGATCATCAACAATGAGAACCTTTTGCCCTTTGTCTATCGCATCGTCATGAATTTCTAAACTACCTTCACCATATTCAAGTTCGTAACTCATTTGGATAGTCGTAGAGGGAAGCTTGTTCGGTTTTCGAATTGGAACAAATCCGGCTCCCAAACGATCTGCTACAGCTGCACCAAAAATAAAGCCTCTACTTTCAACCCCTACAACTAGGTCGATGGATTCATTTGCAAACGGTGTTGCCAGACTGTCAAGAGATTCTCGAAAACCAATTGGATCGCGTAAAAGAGTTGTAATGTCATAAAAAAGAATTCCTGGTTTTGGAAAATCTGGCACGTTGCGTATATAAGATTTTAAAGTTTCCATGTATTACCTGGCGTAATTGAAAACCCATCGGCCCTTCCAGTCGGAGGTCGTTCGTCCACCTTGACCGATTCCACATTGGCTCCTGGTGGTCCTACTCGAATAGCTCGTTCAAATCTTTCAATCGATGCATCTTCTCCCTCAACTTCAGCTTCCACACTGCCATCAGGGCCGTTCGCAACGAAACCCTGTAAACCTTCTCGTAAAGCAGTTTCTTGAGCAAAAATGCGAAATCCTACATCCTGGACCTGACCACAAATATGATAACGTCGAGCTTTAAGCATGTACCCTCCGTTAATGGCTGAAGACGCAAATTATACCTGAGTGCATCCTAATTAGGCAGTCATACAATTTACAGATCTTTTTCAGATTGGAACGAAACAAAAAGCTGTACACTTAGAAATGTTTGCATTGAGCCTACGGTGACCACACCACATTCTATAACTGTAAGAATTAACACTAGCGAGCTAATATGTCACCACTTGAATTCTTCGAGTGGCTTCAAAATACAGACTGGAGCATAGCGATTCGCGAGTCGCTGTTGCTCTATCCCCTCATCGAGACAACACACGTGTTAGCCCTGTGCGTATCGGTCGGGTTAATTGCAATTGTCGATCTACGCCTGATCGGGCTCAGTTTCAGCAACGTGTTAATTTCAGAGGTGACTGGCAAGTTAATTCCTTGGGCTTTGGTTGGTTTTACTCTAATGGTTACTAGCGGCCTGTTGCTCTTTTATGCCAACCCACTAAAAGCATCCCAAAATCTCTTTTTTCAGATTAAGATGGTCGCGCTGCTTCTTGCCGGCCTTAACGCATTCTTCTTTCATGCAGTGATCTACAGAAAA
>Ga0209019_1000660_pt1 | contig 17436 bp, 12 predicted proteins | sample METZYME_3_300m_FD_187549 | JGI IMG/M metagenome (GOLD analysis project Ga0209019, IMG submission 187549) | Marine microbial communities from oxygen minimum zone in mesopelagic equatorial Pacific - METZYME_3_300m (SPAdes) (version 2) | ecosystem: Environmental > Aquatic > Marine > Oceanic... | reverse complement strand
TTTTCTTTGGGCCGGAACTGCAGCACGTTGTATTGGTAATGTTATACATCGAGCTCTGCAAACTATTGCTAAAGAAGGATTAGATAAATGGACGTTAAGTCGTATAAAAATGATGGCCCCGCAAATAAGAACCGCGCTGCTAGGAGAGGGGCTGCCTTTTGACCAAATTGATGACGCACTACATTTAACTTTAACCGGATTGCAGAACACAATAAAAGATACTAAGGGACGTTGGATACTTTCTAATCATGAAGAAAGCCATGCAGAATACTCTTTGACATTATTTTTGGAAAATCGATTTATCCGCAATGTTATAGACCGCACTTTTATTGAAAATAAAACACGATGGATTATTGACTACAAAACAAGTCGCCATGAAGGTACAAGTCTAGAATTCTTCTTAAAAAGAGAGGCAGAACGGTATGAACCACAATTCAGGCGCTATGAAACCTTACTCAAAGAATACGGCGAAACACGCCCAATTAGAAAAGCGTTATATTTTCCATTAATAAAAGAGTGGTTAGAAATTTAAATCTAATCAAGAATATAGTTAGAAAAAGGTGCCCAAATCGAGTGATTACAACTCTTAAGTATAAAAATGACTTCCAAAATTAGTTATTCAAATATTGCCATAGGTTATGCTTAAAAAGATTTCGAATGAAAAAAAATTAGTTGTACTCATTGGAGATGATTTACGACACCAGTATTTCTTATTTCAGTTAAATTCTAAGCATAGTATTTCAGCTGTGTTTATCGAAAAATCTGAATACCCACAGCCCATTGCAAAAACAGAAAATGAAAAAAATGCCTGGTCATGGTTTTTTGAAAGAAGAAAGACTTTTGAACATGAAACCATTACTCCAACCTTAAATATAAAAACTCTAAATAACCCTGATGTCTTTCACGTAAAAAAAAACGGACTAAATTCATTAAAGACTCTTACTAGGCTTAAAGAGATATCACCTAATTTTATAGCTTGCTTTGGAACGGGAATATTGCATGAAAGAATATTATCCAATTTCCCAGATTGTATTTTTAATCTTCATGTCGGCATACCTGAATATTACAGAGGCTCCTCTTGTAATTTCTGGCCGATTTATAATAGTGATTTAAAAAACTTAGGGGCTACTGTTCATGTAATTGAGAAGGGAATCGATACAGGAAAAATTGCTGGAGCAAAACTTATTACTTTGGAACCTGAAGATAACGAACAAACATTAACATGGAAAACCATACATGTCGGAACGCAGTTAATGGCAGAGACTATCGAAAAATGGAAACTAGGAATGCTCTATTTAAAAGAACAAAAACAAGTTGGAACACTTTACAAAATGAATGAGTTTAATCCAGCAGCAATTCTAAGGATAAAAAAAATGGTGGAATCAGGAGAATTGAAATTGCAAATAGAAAAAGTTGTAAGCTGATGTTATTGCCATTCCTTTTAGAATAAATTTGGTTTTGACTGAATTCATACTATACTTTAGCTGCGTGGGAAGAGATTTTATATCGATATAATTTCTACTCACATGTAAAAACACTAAGTATCAAACCTTGGTTCCATGCATTTGATTTACTACTTCTTTTATCGTATTGCTTTAAAATAGGGTGCTCTAAACAGCATCAGGTTTTCCTCAACCCTTCCCTTATGTAGAGGAAAAAATGGGAAAAAATATTGAATCATTAATTACTAGTGCCGATGTATTGTTTATTATGCTAGGGGGCGTAATGGTCTTCGCTATGCATGGGGGCTTTGCCTTTCTCGAAGTAGGTACGGTTAGAAAAAAGAATCAAATCAACGCATTAGTAAAAATCCTTGCTAACCTTGCCTTGTCGACATTGGTTTATTTCTTTGTTGGTTTTTCAATTGCTTATGGAATCAACTTTTTCCTCCCCGCAAAAGAATTACTTGGAGAGAAACAAGGCTATGAATTAGTACATTTTTTCTTTTTGCTTACATTCGCGGCAGCAATCCCCGCAATTATTTCTGGTGGTATTGCTGAGCGAGCTAAATTCTGGACTCAAGGGTTAGCTGCTGTCATATTTGTAGGGATCACCTACCCTCTATTCGAGGGCATGGTATGGGGAAAAATCACGTTTCTTGGTCAATCTGATTCATGGTTAGCTAATATTTCGGGGGGAATCCCTTTTCATGACTATGCAGGCTCAGTTGTCGTTCACTCTATGGGTGGATGGATAGCTCTAGCTGGTATTATTGTTCTGGGTCCGCGATTGGGAAGATGGGACTCCGAAGGTCGCAGTCGCCCTATCCCTATCAGCAACATTCCTTTCATGGCATTAGGAACATGGATGCTATGCATTGGCTGGTTTGGATTTAATGTCATGTCAGCAGCAACTCTACAGGGAATTTCCGGTTTAGTAGCAATAAACTCATTATTTGCAATGGCAGGCGGAATAATTGTAGCTTTAATTATTTCCGACAATGATCCAGGTTTCATTCATAATGGAGCACTTGCTGGCTTGGTTTCCATTTGCGCTGGTTCTGATCAAGTCCATCCAATAGGTGCCTTGGCAACTGGAGCCGTAGCGGGTTTTATTTTTGTAAAAGGTTTCATCTGGGAACAGGAAAAATTAAAAATTGATGACGTGCTAGGAGTCTGGCCTTTACATGGGTTGGCGGGCTCATGGGGTGGCATTGCTTGCGGTATCTTTGGACAGGAAGCCTTGGGCGGAATGGGAAAAGTAAGTTTTATTGCGCAATCAATTGGCAGCCTGACTGCCATTATTGTGGCCCTATTTTTTGGATTCACTGTTTATAAAATTCTTGATGTAACTTTCGGGATTCGTCTTACAAAAGAAGAAGAACAAAAAGGCTCAGATCTTACACTGCATAAAATTGAATCCTACCCAGAGGATAAAAGTAGCCGCTTCTAATCTATTTGAGAATTGCTTATGAAATAAATTTGCCTTTTGCACTTAGAATCCCAACCTCCTTTAAAATTAAGGTGTTATGAAAACAAATTCTTTAATAATTATAAGGTTGACAGTAAATCCTCCCACCTTATATACTTCGGCCTTTTAGCAGGATTCCAGGGGAAAGTGGTATTATAATAAATACATACGGTTCACTTATTTTTCCCATCCCGTAGCAAATTTTCCTGATAAATTTATTACAGGAATGTGCTGATATTCTTGAGGCTTAATGATGGAAACTAATCCTTTGGCGACAGAAGAAGAAGAACAGGTTAATCTGGCACCGACTGAGAAAATCATAAGCAAGTTGCCGGACAATTCGCGGGGCCATCTAATTCCAACTTTGAATAAAGTTCAAAACGCCTATCGGTTTCTTCCAGAACCAGCAATGGAATTAATGATGGAATTCTTTAATATTACTCGTGCGGAAATATATGGGGTTATCTCATTTTACCCCCAACTCAGGATTACTGAACCTGGCAAATACATCATTAAACTGTGCTATGGAACAGCTTGTTTTGTTAAGGGAGCACCCATTATTAATGAAAAAATTCACGACAAATACCATATAAAACCGGGTGAAACTGACAAATCAAAATTGTTCACTTTGCAGACCGCTTCATGTTTGGGAAACTGTGGGGCTGCGCCCATGGCCATTATTGATGAAGATACTTACGGAACAATTGATCCCGAAAAAACGTTCGACATACTTTCGGAATACAAAATGGATGACGAAGAAACGCCTGTTACAGAGGAGGTAGGATGAGTACCGTTGAAAAGAAAATTCTCAACGTAAAAATCAACGGCGAAGAGACCACCGTTCCCGAGGGGACAGTTGTTCTTGAAGTTTGCAAGCAAAATGATGTTGAGGTTTCAAATCTTTGCTACAACCGCAAACTAAAACCTTTTGCCGCCTGTCGAACCTGCATGGTTGAGACTGTTGTCGATGGGAAAAAAGAACTGGTTTACTCCTGCACACAACCTGTTGCGGAAGGAATGGAAATCAACACAGCGACAGAAGAAACCGATCGTTACAATAAAGCCTGCCTTGAAATGCTTCTTGTGGAACATCCGTTAGATTGTCCCATTTGCGACAAATCGGGAGTCTGCCCTCTGCAAGATAATACTGATTTGCTTCAGCTTTATGATGGTCGATTCGAAACCCAAAGACGAAACGAACCTAGTATTAAAACGAACCCAATCATCGAGTTTTATCTTAACCGCTGTATCATGTGTGGCCTTTGCGTGAGAGCCTGTGATGAAATTCAAGGTGTTCAAGCCCTGGACTTCCATAAACGCGGAATGAGTGTTGGTATTGGAACGGCAAATGACGAACCACTGGACTGTGAGTTTTGTGGACAGTGTATAACGGTTTGCCCTACCGGTGCTCTTATGGATATGACATCAGAAGCTAGAGGCTTGGCGGCGATGTTCACCGAAACTTATTCAACCTGCAATTACTGCTCTTGGGGTTGCACAGTAAAACTTGAAACGAAAAAAGGTGAGGTCATTCGAATTGAAGCCGATGAAAACTACAACATCGGAATAAATGAAGGCAACCTATGCGCAAAAGGACGATTTGGTCATGGAATCATTCATAATGATCAGCGAATTGAAAATCCATTAATGAATGTGGGAGGAAATTTTCAGGAAGTCACTTGGGATGAAGCGCTCCGAACTATAGCAGATCGAATGCAAGCTACAGTTAACCGTAGTGGTCCAGACAGCCTTGCTGCAATTGGCTCCGAAAAACTGACCAACGAAGAGAACTATTTGTTACAAAAGTTATATCGAAACATTCTAGGGTCCAATCAACTAAACAATCTTGCAAACATCAGGGCTCCGTATTTAAATCAGTTTATGTTAAATTGTTTTGATAATGGCATTGCTTCACAACCCATTACCAAACTACAAGAAGCAGATGTAGTTCTGGTTTTCAATTCAGATCTTCCTTCAGAATATCCTGTGGGAGGAAACTCTGTGCGATTTGGCACCATCTTTAACAACACAAACATCCTGATTGCCAACCCAAGGCGAGTAGTATTTGAAAGCGAAGCGAAAGTAGATGTGCGCTTAACATACAAGCATGGTGCAGACTTGGCCCTCGCCTCTAGACTTACAAGAATCATTATTGATAATAAATTGATTGATGTTAAAAAAGCAAAATCCTCTATCGACAATTTTGATGAGCTTGTTAAATCTCTTTCAAAATATACAGCTAAAAACACAGAAAAGTTAACAGGGCTTCCAAATGACATCCTTACCCTGGCAGCAGAAAAATTTGCACGTGATGCGGATAAATTCGTTCTGATTGGCAACGATGTCTTAGACACCGGCCAAGGAGAAGAAGTTTTAAACGCTCTTCTTAATCTTTGCACCTTGGTAAATTTTGGCAACAAAGGAAGTGTCAGCATTTACCCACCCAGAGAGCATTGTAATTCACAGGGTGTTAATGATATGGGGCTTACACCTGAGTTTCTACCTGGGTACCAACCGTCAAGTGGAGACAAAGATTCCGACCTTTTCGAAAGTTGCAAAGACGGGACAACCAAATTTCTATATATCGCAGGGGAAGATCCCATTGGGTCTTTTTATAGACCTCAACTAGTCAAAGAGGCGCTCAAAACCGTTCCGTTTTTAATTGTCACAGATGTTTTCATGACGGAGACAGCCAGAATGGCAGATTTGATTCTTCCCTCTTCCACATATGCAGAGAAAGATGGAACATTTACAAATATGTCTCGACATGTTCAAGGAGTGGCATCTGCCGTTCTACCCCAAGGTACTTCAAAACCTGACTTTGATATTTTGATTGAATTGGCAGAAACATTAGGGAAACCATTTGAGCATTCTACTCTTGTTGAAATTCAGCAGGAAATTGAACAAGCAGCACCCATTTATCAGGGCGTTTTTCCTGGTAAAGACTCAAAACAGTGGGTTCCTGCTACATCAAACAAAAAACCTGCATTGAAGGTTAATTCTACTGAAAATGCATCTGAGGTAAATCACGAAAATTACCCATTCACACTGCAAACTAACAATCATATGTTCCATATTGGGAGTTATAGCCAGCGTGCTAAGGCATTGGTAGAGATAGGCCCTGAATGCATCGCTGAAATCCACCCTGAGGATGCAAAAGGATTGGGGGTTTCTTCTGGGGATCAAGTTCTCATAGAATCTTCAAGCAATAAGGTCCAAGTAAAAATTAAAACCACAAAAATAACAAGCCCAGGTATGATTTACGTTCCAAAGAATTGGCCTGAGGTTGCTATAAACGATTTACGCAATGGTGAAGAAGGTTTAATACAAGTAAAAGTATCCAAATCCGATTAACGTACACAAACTCATTTTCAAGCTATGACTGACTTAAAAGAGAATTTACATACCGATCATATGGTCCTGAACATGGGCCCATCGCATCCTGCAACACATGGGACGGTAAAGTTTCTACTGACTCTAGATGGAGAAACTGTCGTCAATCTGGATGTAGAAATTGGTTATTTACACCGCGGGTTTGAAAAAATGTGTGAAAGTGTCACCTATTCAAACGTTTTTCCTTATACCGACCGTTTGAACTACTGCTCTGCGATCATGAATAATATCGGATTTGCATTGGCTGTAGAAAAATTATGTGACATTGAAATAACAGAACGTTGTAAATATATTCGTGTTGTTACTAATGAACTCGCGCGAATTTCGGATCATTATACTAATATTGCGGCAGCCGCATTGGAACTTGGGGCTCTGACTGCCTTCATCTATTTTGTGGAAGCAAGAGAAATTGTCTGGGATTTACTTGAAAAAGTTTGTGGCGCTCGCCTTACTTCGAACTATATCCGTATTGGTGGTTTGATGTGTGACCTACCTCCAGGGTTTGATGATGATCTAAAAGCTGCGTATCCTAAATTGGATGATCTTTTTGAAGATGTAGATTCATTACTCACTAAAAACAGAATATTTATTGATCGTATGGAAAATACAGGTGCGATTCCTGTAGAAAGTGCTATCTCCTGGGGTTTTACAGGTCCCTGCTTAAGGGCAGCAGGCGTGGATTATGATGTACGCAAAAATCATCCTTATCTCTGTTACGACAAACTCGACTTTGACATTCCTCTGGGCAAAACGGGAGATAATTTTGACCGGTATTTAGTTCGCATGGAAGAGATCAAGCAGAGCCTTAAAATTATTAAACAAGCTATGCGTGATATGCCTGATGGCCCTATTAATGTCGATCACCCCTATTTAAGAATTCCTGCCAAACCCGATGTATACAAACGAATGGAGGAAATGATTGCCCATTTTAAAATGGTTATTGACGGATTAAAGCCTCCTGTTGGAGAAGTATATTTCCCCACAGAAGCTGCCAATGGCGAACTTGGATTCTATCTAGTAAGTGATGGCTCGGGCAAACCTTATAAATGCCGTGTCCGACCCCCGTCCTTCACTTTAACGCAAGCCATGCCGGAAATGTGCGAAGGAGGTATGTTAGCAGATATCATACCCACATTCGACATGATCAACATGATTGGCGGCGAATGCGATCGCTAGCACTCTTATTTGAGAAAACCAACCCCAAAATTATCCGTTAGCAACGACCTTCCCTGTCGTTTTAAAATCCGATTTAATAGTGATTAATAGTTATTATTGAGAGGATTTGAACTAGGAAAAGTTTGGTTTTAATACTTAATTTTAGCAACTTCGCTCGCCTTATAGATATTTGAGTCATTGAAGTTACGGGTCAGCTGGGACTTGCTAGGATATGGACTAGTACTTATTTCTTTATCTTTGGATTCTATCCTTCGCCCATTTAATACTAGGCTGGGGTTTACCTTGTATTAGGAATGTAACGATAAACTTGACTTCCGTAGTGAAGTACCCCTGGGATGTTTGGGAAAGTTAAAATTCTAAATATAATCAAAGTCGCTAAAATATAAGGCAGCTTTAAATTTTAAAAAACATCTCTTGAAACGCCGCGCTCGCGCCCACGCCCACCAGGAGTACGACCCAGCGATGAGGTGAAAACATCTCCCTGTTGTACTAAACCATCGTGTGCGGTGCGGATGGTACCAATTCTCTTTTCTTTAATTTCATTGGCAGCTTCATCAATAAGCTCTTCCTCTTTCTTGTCAGCATCACTCTTTTTTGGTGCTTCGTCTGTATTTTCAGTTTTAGCAGCAACCTCCTGCGGCTCAGAATCACTTTCAATGGCCAGGTCTTCGGCTTCTGCTTCTTTCATGGAACCTTTAAAGTTTTTGATACTACGACCAAAAGCAGACCCTATCTCCGGAAGTTTTCCGGCACCAAAAATAATCATAATAATTATTAGAATAACCATTAATTCTGGAAAACCAATTCCCATCATAAGACTATCTCCTTAACACTGTTTTATTTGACAAGTCTAACAAAATAAGAACTGAATTGACAGAAGTTTAAAGCTAAACCCAGAAAAAACACAATTATTAGCCCTCCCCTAACAACTTTAATGCAAAGTTGACCATAATTTCTATTCAGTTTATATTACTGATTCGCAAATGAATAATAAACAATAAGCTTTTAAATGTGGACTGTACTAATGAATAATGATGTTCCCCTCGACATTGAAAAACTGGTTTTCGATAAAATTGATAAGGGTGTTGCTGGTTCCAGCCTTTGCCTAGAGAATCGTAAACTTGGCGATGACGGCGTTTTAAAATTATCTAATTTAGAGATTTTATCTGAAGTTATCTGTCTAGAATTAGGTGAAAACAATATTAGTGATGAGGGTGTGCATACATTGTGTAACTCCCCCTATATAGAAAATTTGAAAACCTTAAATTTAAAATCGAATAACATCACTGAATTAGGGGCAAAGTCTCTAGCAAACTCACCTAAATTGAAAAAACTGGAGCATTTAATTCTTAAATTTAATCGAATTGGGGAAATGGGGGCTAGTTATTTAGCTCAATCGGAAACTCTGACAAATTTAAGTACTCTTGATCTTTTTCGGAATAGAATTGGGGATACTGGCACTAAAATTATAAAAAAATCTAAAATCTTCCGAAGTGTGAGCCGAATGAGGCTTGACTAAAGTTGATGGATTTATCTAGAGTGTTTCCCCGCAGTCCAAAGCAAAAAATGGCTGGTTTAGTCCATTTAGGCCGAATGATTGACAAAGGCCGTGCATATAAAGAAAAAAAACTAGCAGATTATATTTATCCCTGCCCCCTTGATAAAATCATTTTAAATTTTTTATGTGTCGAAGCGGATACATTCGCAAATATAACTGTCGAAAAAAAAGATGAGGAAATCAGTAACTGGGTTAAAGAGTTAATTAAATCTAAAACACCGAACGATTTGGTTTTGATTAATAAAATAATTCTTGAAAAAAAACCCGATTCTGAAGATCGTCTAAAATACTATAATAAAATAAGGGATGAAATCGATCCATCAAGGTCTGACCTAACAACATGGGTAGACCTTATGGATCTTGAAGAAGGACGTTTTCCTCCAAAAGTTTCTTAAGACTAATCCGTAAGGCAAGCTCCTGCCTAAAGGTTAAAATTCTTCTAATGCAAGACTCACGACAACAAAAAAACCACGGAAGGTTTAGCAAAACCCAAGCAACAAAGAAATCAAAATTAAAAAAGATTTTGCGTGTTAATTTAATCTCCGGTTTTCTTTTTTGCCTATCAACTGGGCTTATTGGTGCTGTTTTTATTTATTTTTACTACTCCAGAGACCTTCCTGACGTTGGCAAGCTTAAAGATCATCAACCCAGCACCATCACTCAAGTCTATTCAGCCAACAACGAAAAAATTGCGGAATTTTATATTGAAAAAAGAATCATCATTGCATTGGAAGATATTCCATTGTCATTGAAGCAGGCCACCCTAGCAGTAGAGGATTCAAACTTTTATTCCCACTTCGGGATTGATCCCAAAGCTATTTTTCGCGCATTTATTACAAATTTGAAGGCTGGGCATATTGTCGAAGGAGGTAGTACTATTACTCAGCAGTTGACTAAAACAATGTTTTTATCTAGAGAGAAATCCCTTCCAAGAAAAATTAAAGAAGCAATTTTGGCATTGCGCCTGGAGCTTGTTTTTTCTAAAGATGAAATTCTTGAAATGTATCTAAATCAAATTTATTACGGTCATGGTACTTATGGTGTAGAGGCCGCTGCTCGAAACTATTTTGGAAAAAGTGTGAAAGATTTGACCATTGCGGAATGCGCTATGATTGCGAGTTTACCTAAAGCACCCAATAATTATTCACCCTATAGAAATCCAAAGAAAGCCCTAAAAAGAAGAAACCATGTGATCCGACGAATGGCTGACAACTCATTCATAAGCAAGGAACAAGCTAAATCCTTTATGGAGGAAGAATTTCATTTAGGTAAAGTAGAAAAAATGTTAAATAAAGCCCCCTATTTCGTAGAACATGTCCGACGTATTCTTGAAGAGAAATTTGGGAGTAATAAATTGTACCGAGCTGGTTTAAAGGTATACACCACCCTCGACATGAAAATGCAGGAAACAGCACAACGAACAATTAAAAAGAATTTGCTCGTTTCAGATAAACGATACGGTTATAGAGGCCCTATTGGAACAGTAGATATTTCCCGAGGAGAATTAACGGTCCAAAATACCATGATTAGGCAAAATGGTTTTGTTGATGAAAAAGGCATTAAAGTTGGTAGTACCATTTATGGAACAGTGATGTCGGTGGGGAGTTCTCAAGCGCGGGTTATTTTGGGGACAGAAAATGGTTATATCCACATAAAAGATATGAATTGGGCCCGTAAACCTGACCCCAACCTAGATGGTAGATGGGCAAAAATTAAAAATCCAAGTGAAGCCCTTACTCCCGGGGATTTGATAATGGTTAAAGTGCTCGGCAGAAAACAAGACGGTTCCGGGTGGTCTCTTGCCTTGGAACAAGAACCTGAAGTTGAAGCAGCACTCATTAGCCTCTCCCCTTTCACAGGCCAAGTTAAATCTATGATAGGTGGTTATGATTATAATAAAAGCCAATTCAATCGTGCTGTACAGGCTATCCGCCAACCAGGCTCCGCTTTTAAACCAATTATTTATGCGGCCGCCATAAATGGAGGCTACGGCCCTGCAAGTATAATTATTGACTCCCCTATAATTTTCAAAGAAAAAAAGGACGCCTTTGAAAAATGGAAGCCTGTAAACTTTGAGGAAAAATTTTATGGACCAACATCTTTGAGAGAAGCATTAGCACACTCCAGAAACGTAGTAACCGTAAAGTTAATGCAAAATATTGGAATAAAAAGCACAATCCGGTTGGCAAGAAGCTTGGGAATCACCTCCAACCTTGAAGAAAATCTATCGATTGCTTTAGGGTCATCCGGTACAACTCTTTATGAACTCACATCCGCTTATTCAGCATTTGCGAACTTGGGCAGCATGACTAAACCTACGGTTATTAGAAATATTAAAAGTCGACAAGGAAAAGTATTATTCACTGCTGAACCCGAAACCACACAGCCCATTTCCTCCGCAACAGCGCATATAATGACAAGTTTAATGCAAAGTGTTATCCAAAACGGAACGGCAACCAAAATCAAATCTTTGAAAAGACCTGTTGCTGGAAAAACAGGAACTACTAACAACTTTGTAGATGCATGGTTTGTAGGTTATACACCTGAATTAGTAACAGGAGTATGGGTGGGGAAAGACAAGGATAAACCGCTAGGAAGAAACGAAACCGGCTCGAGAACTGCAATTCCAATTTGGTTACAGTTTATGCAAAAAGCTTTGGCAAACAAGCCTATAACAAACTTTCCCGTTTCAAGCGATATTCAGTTCATTAAAGTTCAACCAGAATCAGGAAAGCCCGCTAAATATAGGGATATCAGTTCAAGTTTTGAATTATTTTCACAGGACTTCCTCCCAGAAAAAGAGCAGCCATTTCCCTTACAACCACAACAATCGGAAGAGAGTTTTCAATAATAAATAGCTTTAATTTCCTTCAACAATCTTCTTTTTTCTCACTGTTAAAGCAAATATATTTTTTTCTGAATCACCTGATTCCAGCAGATTGGTTTTTCCGGTCACCCCTGGGTAATTATTCACCATAATTAAACTATCTCTAAGCTTTAAACGATTATCGGCCCCTGAAATAATACTATTAAATATTATTCCAGCTGCATCATATGCTTGAGCAGATAAATGAGATGGAGACTCACCATAGTTGTTTTGAAATTGCTCCACAAATCTTTTAACTCCAGCCTGATGAGAATCTAAATAAAACCCATCTACAAAATAATTTGACTTTAGATATTTGCCTACCATCTTGATCAACTCAGGTGAATTCCATCCATTGGCTCCCAATAGGGTTATTCTATCAACATTATAAAAAGCCAGTTGGGGTATAATTAAACCAACTTTGTCATAGACACCGGGAATAAACATTGCGTCATAACCTAGTTCTAGTGAAAACTTAAGGTTTTCAATTTTATCGTTAAATCGGTGTTCCATATCCACTCTTGGCCGCGATAATATAGTTGGATCGCTAAAATCTTTTCGATCTTTATTCCCCAATATTTGTTTTCTGATTATTCGATCAAGGTCATCATCCGCAATGCCACCCAACGCCAAAATCTGATTTTTAAAATCGTTCTGAGATCTGTCGTAGCTTGAAACGCCAACAACCTCACCACCAAAACTTTCAACTGCTTTTAAAAATTCATCCTTTAACTCTTCACCAAATGACTCCATAGGATAAAGAACAACAAATCTTCTTAATTTAAGTGTATTGACAGAGTATTCAGCTAAAAACCGGGCTTGTATTTTACGCGTCAAGGCATTTCTAAAAATGTAAGGGCTTGTTTCTACCAGATCTGCCGAAGATGCTGTGGGAGAGAAGACGGGTAATTTAAATAAATCAGCAACATTGGCCGATTGTTTAATTTCATCACTTAATAAAGGACCAAGCACTCCAACTGTTTTTGGGTTTCTGGCTAAATTTCTTAGAATCTCCTCAATCCCAATAGACCCAGATGAATTTTGAACATTTAAAAATATTTCATCCCTCGAGGCCTCAGGAAGGAGGTTGTACGCAAGCTGGATTCCCTGCAAAACTTTTTGCCCTGTGGCAGCAAGTTTTCCCGTCAGGGGCAAAACTACGCCCACATTAATTTGCGAATCATTTTCAGTTTGTATTACCTCCAATTCCCTTTTCAAAATCTCTGATTTTTGGTGCTCGGGGAATTTATATAAAAATTTTTCTACCACAGATTTATACCCCCTTATATCTCTTTGCTCTCTATGCAGGGATAATTTTTTTAGCAAGAGGAGATCAGCAGGAAAACCTGTTTTATATTTTTGCAGTAAAGATGAGAGAACCCTTTCATCAAGCTCACCATCAATCATTTTTTCAGCAAGCTTGAAAGCTTGTTTACTCATCTCCCTATCGTCAACCTGTTCATAAACCTTCTTTAACTTTTCGATTCCTTCATCAAAACCAAACCGCATCCCATCTAACCTGGAAAGAAAATATAATGCCTTCCATTTTTTCTTTTTATCTAACGATTTCCGGATTACAGTCTTAAAAAGCTTCTTGGCTATCCCAAATTTCCCAATCTCAAAATTACAAACTGCCATATTAAATTTTATATCGTTAATAAGCAGGTTGCTTGGATGTTCTTTCAAAACCATTTTATAAAATCTCAATGCGGTGGAAAAAGATTTAGCATTTTGATCAATTAACCCAAGTCGGAAAAATGCTTTGGACCTTCTTTTCCCTCTTTTAAATTTCTCTAGGTAAGTATGGTAAAAAGGTTTTGCAGCTAAAAATTTGCCTGAATGAAACAAGTTTTCAGCGTGCATAAAAGGTTGGCTATAGCCTACTTTGCCTAAGGTCTCATTGTTGTTATGGTTAGAAAAATCTGACTTTCCTAATTGTGCCTCTGACTTAAATGGAAAGATTAGACAATAAATAAAAATCAATAAAATCGTTGTATATTTTTTGAGACTCTTTTGTGAGGAAAGGATAATCATTTTAGAAGAGAAAGGCATCATTCACATTTTTTGGATCAACCTTGTAGTTTATTCTTTTTAAATTATCATTTTATTTACCCTGGCGTTCTCTCAAGATCAATTTCATCATCGTTCAAGTTATGAACCTGAATATGACTCGTTGGTACTATGACAAAAATTTATTTAAGCAAACTCGATTTTTGAGATCAATCCCCAAAAGTTTCTGCGTAGAGTTTGAGTCTCAAGGCATTCAGCTTAATAAAGCCATCAGCATCATTTTGACTGTATCCATGGTTATCCTCAAAGCTTGCTATATTCTTGTTATACAAAGATTTTTTAGCCTTCCTACCCATAACTGTACAGTTTCCCTTATATAGTTTTAAACGTACCTCACCCGTGACATGTGCTTGAGATTGGTCCACCGTTTGTTGGATAAGTTTTCTCTCTGGTGAGAACCAGAACCCGTTATAGATCATGCGCGCATAACTGGGAATTAAAGAGTCGCGTAAAAATGTTACTTCACGGTCTAAGGTAATGGATTCAATAGCGCGGTGAGCCTGGTGCAAAATAGTACCACCTGGGGTTTCATAAATACCACGTGATTTCATTCCCACAAAACGGTTTTCGACAATATCAATTCGACCAATTCCATTTTTTCCACCATATTGATTGAGTCGTTCTAATAATTTTGCAGGACTCAATTTTTCTCCATTTACCGCTATAGGGTTCCCCGCCTCATATTGGATTTCGATAATAGTTGGTTTATCGGAAGCTTTTTCAGGTGAAGTGGATAACAAAAACATATCATCATCGGGACACTCCCAAGGATCTTCCAGAGCACCACCCTCGTAGCTGATATGAAACATATTTCGATCCATACTATATGGTTTTGCTTTTGTGACCGGTACAGGGATGCCATGAGCTACTGCATAATCGATTAATGCAGTTCTTGAGTTCAAGTCCCATTCTCTCCAAGGAGCAACAATAATAATTTCAGGGTTCAAAGTATGATAGGCCAGTTCAAAACGGACCTGATCGTTACCTTTTCCCGTCGAACCATGTGAAACGCCATCTGCCCCTTCCTTATTTGCAATTCGTATCTGCTCTTTGGCTATCAAAGGTCTCGAAATTGATGTTCCTAAAAGATAGTTATGTTCGTAAAACGCATTAGCTCTCAACATTGGAAAAACATAGTCTTTAACAAACTCTTCACGTAAATCTTCGATATAAACTTTACTGGCCCCTGTTGCTAAAGCTTTCTCCCGAACCGAGTCCAACTCCTGTCCTTGGCCTACATCTGCGGCAAATGCGATTATCTCGCAACCATATTTTTCCTTAAGCCATTTGATAATGACAGAAGTGTCTAATCCACCGGAATAAGCCAATACAATTTTTTTTATTGCGTTTTTCATAGTTATTTTTTAATTTAGATTAGTTTCTTTATTAAATAACACCAAGTAAGATTTAATCCTCTAATTTTAATTTCAAGTATCATAACCTTCTTACACTACAAGCTCCTACTTTAGAAATGATCGTATTCGATCATCCAATGCATTTTGATCCTTGGTAAATGACTGTAATGCTGATTGGGTCATTAAATCATCCAAAGCAATAGATTCCGACCAATTATCCAAGCAAGGAATTTTTCCCTGATCATATATTTGTTTTAATTCTGCATCACTAAAATCGTAAAATAAATTCATGCCATGTTTTCGACAGAAATCTACTAATTCATTGCCTTGCATTTCACCTAGACCATTTTCATTCATTAAACCATCAACAAATGAAATAAACTGTTCAGGCATTTCCCATAGACATGGAAACCGCTTTGCCAATGGATGACTATTATTTATTCCCGGAACTATCTCCTCATTTAAATGCGACATTACTTCGTTCGTTGCTTTTCCAGATTCCTGAAACTCTTTTATAGCTTTTGGCGGAATAGTCAACACATCTAGCCCCGCAAGGAAAGCTACTTGTTCACCATTTCTAATACTGGCGCCGATCAATTTTGATTGCACATCTTTATACTTCTCTCTTGCTTCTATAAGGGCATTTTGTGTTGAAAGGGTCACTTTTTCTCCGACTTGATCTCCGGAACCAGCTTCATGGTCTATCACCACTTGATTTAGGCGCCCTAAAAATACATTCACAAAGTCGGGATTGGATAACCTAGCAGCAAGATAATTTTGTCGCGCTGAAAAACCAAGTGTGAAATTGATTGGAATATTTTCCTGAGTTAATTTTCTAACTGCGAGGTAACCTTCCGGGGTAAGTGGGACTTTTACAATAAAAAATTCCGGGCAAACCTTGAAATACCTTCTGCCATAATGCAGGGTACGCTCAATATCTCTAGAAACAGACGGGTGTAGTTCTATACTCACCTTTACTTTAAAAGCCTGCACTAATCGCAAAGCAATCTTACAATTAATTACAAATCCTACTTCTAAAATAAGCTCTTCCTCAGTAATTACTAGCCCCTCATCGCGGATTCTTCGTATGGTATCTTCAATGACCTGATCCATGACTCCACTTTGAACTACCTGATTAGCAAGCGTGTTATTAGTGGTCAAGGCAGTCATTTCCTGCTTCCATATATCCTGAGCCTTTTCCAACTCGCCGGTATCAACCCAAATTTCACTTCCCAAAGATTTTAATTTAGCTAGCAAAGGATCCGATTCAGACTTTGGCGCACCGCCCACTATCTTTTCATAAGCCAGCGCATTTAACACTTCGTCTAGTTTCTGATCAACGGTATCCATTTACAAATCCTTTCTAATATCCGGGTTTATTCAATAGCTTAAACATATTTTTTTTATAAAACTCTACCCCAGGTTGATCAAACGGATTGATATCATTTAAATAACTGGTCATCACAACCGCTCTTTCAAAAAAATAAAATAACTGACCTAAGGATTCAGGCGAACGGTCTTTAATTGTAATAGAAAGATTTGGCACTCCACCTTCTTTGTGCGCAAGCGCAGTGGCTTCATAGGCCTTTTTATTCACATGGTCCAAAGTTTTTCCAGCGAGGTAGTTTAAACCGTCCGAATCATTTTTGGAAGCAGGGATTTGTAATTGCCGGTTGGAATTTTCGATTAATAGGAAAGTCTCGAATTTATTGCGTTTTCCTTCTTGAATCCATTGACCCAACGAATGCAAATCCGTGGTAAATTCTACCGACGCAGGAAATATTCCTTTTTGGTTCTTGCCCTCACTTTCACCTACTAATTGTTTCCACCATTCTGAGAAATGATGTAAAGAAGGCTGAAAAGACGCTAGAATTTCAGTAGTCAAACCCTTTTGATACAGTAAATATCGATATGCAGCATAATGATAAGCATCATTTTCCATTATGGAAGGCCGAGAATACAACTCTTCTCCTTTACAAGCACCTTCCAGTAGCTTTCCAATATCGATCCCAGCAACTGCCATTGGCAAAAGGCCAACCGGGGACAAAACGGAAAATCTACCTCCCACATCATCCGGGATAATAAACTTTTGATAACCTTGCTCTGTC
>Ga0209019_1000653_pt1 | contig 17500 bp, 13 predicted proteins | sample METZYME_3_300m_FD_187549 | JGI IMG/M metagenome (GOLD analysis project Ga0209019, IMG submission 187549) | Marine microbial communities from oxygen minimum zone in mesopelagic equatorial Pacific - METZYME_3_300m (SPAdes) (version 2) | ecosystem: Environmental > Aquatic > Marine > Oceanic... | reverse complement strand
ACTAGCCGGCCCAATGCGCCGTTCATCACGTCGTCATTACAGCAAGCGGCATCAACACGCTTAAGCTATAGCGTCCGTAAAACGATGGCCATGGCGCAACGACTGTATGAAGGCGGTTACGTCACCTATATGCGAACGGACTCGACCAATGTCTCGGCAGACGCGATCAAAGGCGCGCGCGATCATATCGTGGCGTCGTACGGAGCGCGGTATCTACCGGATCAACCGAACGCCTTTGCAAGCAAAGCGGGAGCCCAAGAAGCTCACGAAGCAATTCGCCCGACAAACGTTGGTGTCACTCGGAATGATCTCGAAAAGCAAGAGCCTGACGCGCTGCGACTGTACGAACTTATATGGGCACAGTTCGTGGCCAGCCAAATGACTCCGGCAGAGTACCTAAGCACAACTTATACGGTGCAAGCCGGGCCATTTGAATTGCGGGCTAGAGGGCGCATCCTACAATTCGACGGCTTCACTCGCGTGCTGCCAACAGCATCCAGGAAGGAAGACGAAGTCGAACTACCCGACCTTAAAGTCGGCGACGTGCTTGACTGCTCTGATACGGAAGCTGTGCAGCACTTTACCAAACCGACACCGCGATTCGGCGAAGCCAGCCTAGTAAAAGAACTAGAGAAACTCGGCATCGGTCGGCCTTCGACCTATGCGGCGATCATCTCCACCATTCAGGATCGTGGCTATGCGACCCTGAAAAGCCGCCGATTCTACGCAGAAAAGATCGGGGAACTGGTTACCGATCGTTTAATCGAGAGTTTTGAAGAACTTCTCGACTATTCCTTCACCGCGAGCATGGAAGGACAACTCGACCAAATTGCCGAAGGCTCGTCCGAATGGAAGAACGTCCTTGATACGTTTTATAAAGACTTCTCAGAGCAGATTGAGACCGCCTCCAATCCAGACGGGGGCATGCGTCCCAATGCACCAACCGAAACGAATATCGAATGTCACAAGTGCGGGCGACCGATGCAAGTGCGGACAGCAAGTACCGGTGTGTTTTTAGGATGTTCCGGATATTCGCTCAAACCGAAAGAACGATGTACTTACACACTTAATCTAACGCCCGGCGAAGAAATAGTAGACGTCGATGATGATGAAGAAGGTGAGAGCAAAATTCTTCGCATGAAAAGCCGATGTGGAGAGTGCACAACGGTGATGGACAGTTACCTGATCGACGAGAAGCGCCGATTGCACCTATGCGGCAACAACCCCGATTGTTCAGGTTTCATCGTCGAGGCGGGGGAATTTCGAATCAAGGGCTACGAGGGACCCACTCTCGATTGCGATAAGTGCGGCGCCGAGATGCAACTGAAAAGTGGTCGATTCGGGAAGTATTTCGGCTGTACCAATGAGAAGTGCAGCAATACCCGCAAGTTATTAAGAAATGGTGAGGCAGCTCCGCCCAAAGCCGACCCCATCTCAATGCCGGAGCTAAAATGTCGCAACGTTGACGACCACTACGTCCTGCGGGATGGCGCGGCGGGGATTTTCCTTGCTGCCAGCGCGTTTCCTAAACACCGGGAAACGCGTGCTCCGTTGATTTCAGAAATCCAAGCCCACGGTAACGAGCTTGACCCGAAATACCGATTCCTGTTGTCGGCTCCCGATACAGATCCCGACGGTAACGCGACCGTGGTCAAATATTCGCGCAAGAATAAGGAACAGTTCATCGCATCCGAAAAAGATGGTAAGGCGACCGGATGGATGGCTCATTTTCGCAACGGTCAATGGCAGCAGCAAGATAAGAAGCCTACGAAGAAACGCGCCAAAACAGCGGCGTAGATTGGTTTATATCGTTTCGCTTATCTGTTCAAGAATCCGATAAAGTGGAATCGCCGGATCCATAATTATCGCCGTATCACACCAACACTAACGCCTTCAACGGTGCAGGACTGTCTGGTCAGGTCAACCTCGATCGGCTGATAGTCGTCATTCTCCGGCATCAACCACACAGTGCGTTTTGACTTTGTACGCCGTAGCCGTTTTACCGTCACTTCGTCGTCGATTCGAGCGACTACAATCTGACCATCGTGAGCTTCGGGAGTCTTATGAACGGCTAATAAGTCGTCATTCAAGATGCCCGCGTTAATCATGCTGTCACCGCGGACCCTCAATAAAAAATCCGCTCGAGGACGAAATAATGACGCGGGAACTTCGCAAGTGTCCTCAATATTTTCTTCAGCGAGAATCGGATTACCTGCCGCAACGCGTCCAACAATCGGTAATCCGTCGCTTTCGGGAAGCCGAATACCTCTTGAGGTACCTGGGATCATCTCAATCGCGCCTTTGCGAGCAAGAGCCTTCAAGTGTTCCTCAGCGGCATTTGGCGACTTAAATCCGAGCTCACTTGCAATGTCGGCACGTGTGGGCGGATAACCGGTATCTGAAATGTGGGATCGGATAACGTCCAAAACTTGGACTTGTCGGCTGGTTAGCTTTTCCATATGAGTCCTCTGCGTCTCCTAGGTAGACAAGGTTCGTCTACTCAGTTACCTGTCCAAATATACAGTGCCTGTGATTATATACAGTATTATTCATCTTTGTAACGACGTTTTGGAATGTTGGGTTATGTAAGAAAACGAAGATTTAGACGATCGACTTGGTCTAAATTGTTACTTGACGCACTTTGAACAAATTAACCGCCTACGGGGATCAAGATGATTGATACGTGGATTGATCGGATCGCCATAATGGAGGGCACCTTGTGGCAGGTCCTCGGGATCGTATTGCTGACGTTTGTTGTAGACGCCGTGTTGCGTTTTACCTTCAACCGTATCGCACGGAGTCTCGAAAACACGCACAACGTGTGGGACGACGCGCTGTTGGAGTCCGCCCGTAAACCTGTACGTTGGGGCATTGTGCTGCTTGGTATTCTCTGGGCCGCAGAAGTCGTAGGCGGCGACGCACCATCCGACATCTTCCAGCTTGTCGATCCAATCAGGAAAGTCGGCGTGGTTGTGTTACTCGCGTGGTTCGCGACTCGCGTGGTCAGCAACATTCAAAACAGCATGCAGGATGCCCGATATCAAGACCATCCATGGGATGCTTCAATCGCGAACGGTATCGGTAGATTACTCAGGGTTTCCATCATCATCGTAACCGCTCTCGTCGTACTTCAAAGCTTGGGGATCAGCGTCAGCGGCGTACTGGCATTTGGCGGGATAGGAGGATTAGCCGTTGGCTTCGCGGCGCAGGATCTCCTCGCAAATTACTTTGGGTTCTTGATGATCCTCTTTAAACAACCGTTCAAAGAGGGCGACTGGATTAGTTCGCCTGATCGAGAAATCGAGGGCACCGTTGAAGAAATCATGGTGCTCACTACAAGAATTAGGACATTTGATAAACGACCATTACACATCCCAAATTCCGTTTTCACTAATCTGATCGTGGAAAATCCTAGCCAAATGGATAACCGGCGGATCAAGGAAACAATCGGCGTACGTTACGACGACATTAACGTCTTACCGAGCATCCTTGAAGATATCCGCCAATTGCTCCGTAACCATGACGCCATCGATACAAATCAAACATTGATGGTGAATCTACTCTCCTTTGGTTCCTCCTCTGTTGATTTTTGGATTTACACGTTCACAAAAACCAAGGGCTGGACGGAGTTTCACGAGATTAAAGAATCCATCCTGTTCGAGATCGCAGGTATCATCGAGCGACACGGGGCTGAAATCGCCTTCCCAACACGAACACTTCACGTCGAGGCGACTGAGCCGAATATAGAGCCGCGAGAACAACAGAGTCTTTCGTGACTCAAGTACCCACGGACTACGAGCTCTTGTTCGACGCCCGTACGATAGAACACGCGATCGATAAAGTAGCTGTTCGAATGACTCTGGAACTTGCGGAAGCGATGCCTGTTTTCGTCTGCGTTATGAACGGTGGTCTGCCGTTCATGTGGGATCTAACAAAAAGGTTGCACTTCCCGTTAGCAATGGATTTTTTGTATGCGACACGATACGACGGAATGGAGGGGCAAGAAGTTCGAGTTCACACCCGACCTCATACAAATTTGCGTGATCGTAACGTGGTGGTGGTCGACGACGTAATCGATCAAGGCGTCACGCTGAGTGCTGTTGTCAATGAACTTCAGGATGATGCAGCTGCTGTATGGACGGCCGTGTTAGTTGACAAGCCCACGTCGCGCGAGACTGTTGATTGTCAGATCTTTGAACCCGACTTCGTCGCCTTGACCGCACCCGCTCGGTTTCTAATCGGAAGGGGGATGGATTTTGACGGTTTATATCGAAATCTCCCCTCGATATACGCCCGCGCAGTTTGACCAAGAACTTCGAGACAGTGCATGGATCAAAGCGAGCATAGCGACGTACCAACGTTAATCGGGGTTCTCGGCGGAACAATTACCACCGAAGACACCAACCGCGTTGAAACCACAGAGTCGTCACCAACCCTCTTTGGTAACGCATCGGCGCCGTTACGGACCTTGGAGATCGGAGACTCTGACGTCGTCTTCATGGCGAGACACGGACTTCCACATACCATTGCTCCTCACGAAATCAATTACCGCGCAAATCTTTGGACATTTTACGAAGCCTCCGCTTCAGCCATCATCGGGATGTATACCGTTGGCGCCATCGCCGACAATTTCATTATCGGTGACATCGTCATACCGAATCAGATCATCGACTACACCTGGGGCCGCGAAGGCTCTTTCAATAGCGTGTTGGGCCTGAACCACTTCGACCTCAGTGAGCCCTTTGACCCGGTCGTTCGGAGTCAGCTCATCTCATCGGCGCTAGAATCTGGATACTCGATTCACACCTCGGGAACCTACGGCTGTACTCAAGGACCTCGGCTTGAAACAGCCGCAGAGATCGAACGATTGAGAAGGGACGGTTGCGATCTCGTTGGAATGACCGCGATGCCCGAAGTAGCGCTGGCGAGGGAATTGAATATCCCCTTTGGCGGTCTCTGTTTAGTCGTAAATGCCGCGGCAGGTCGAGGCGATGGACCAATCCAACATCATGGAATCAGCCTGGCTATTGAGAGGAACTCGCCGAACCTCCTCGACATCGTCGGGCGCGCTGCCCATTCGCTCAAGGAGATCCTTCGCTAGTTCTGGAACCTCAGCCGGCACGACTTTAACCAACATGCCCAGGGCAGGGTGGTCAAGATAATGAATTTCGCTACTGCGCATGCGTCTGCTCTCTCGCAGCTCGATAAAACTATGTTTCTCTCCGTCTGGCGATTCCGGATCGCTCATCCATAACTTGACGTCAAAGTGCAAATAACGTCCGCGGGTCACGGATAACGTACCTTCGACTTCGTAAATACCACTGTCCGCCCGCTCTCCTAGCTGGAGCAATAACGGGACCGCCGTACTCCGATCGGGAACGGGCTGAAGCCACATGCCGTGATCGATAATTCGGTACCCACCCCTTCGCAAACGAGTCACCGTCGCATCGAGACTAAGTTCGCCGGTGTGCCAGATATAACTTGTAGAGGCTAACCACGAATCCAGTTGACTTAGGTGGGTCTGATGACCCGCCCGATCAATGGTTGGCGGCCGCGCGTCAAGCAGTCCCGTTGTATTAAACCCGGCCGATTCAACATGCGTGCCAAGTGAGTTGTCTGGCGTGATCGAAGTATCCCATCCACCCGGCAGAGCAAGATTCTTGATTGAGGGGTATCGCCACAAAGCACCCTTATTACCCGATCGAGGCTGATCATTAGCCATCCACCATCCCGCTGCCTCCTCCACTACATAATCAAAGAGAGCGGAACTAGGTTCGATCCAGTTGGGTTGAAGAGGCAATAACGGTCGTGAATAGGTCCGCAAATCGCTACTGGTAATTTGCTCGACAGCGAAGTCGCCCTCCGTATCGGACGGATGTACCTGCGGGTTCGAGAAAATCGCGGTCTCAATGCAATACCAGTTATCCGCGAAAGGATCGATATCGTTCGCGACCGCCGAAGCCGCAAACTGCACGACGATCAATATCAGAAACAGCTTTCTCACGCAGTCTTATCCGAGTACCGATCTTCCCCGTTTATAGCTTCGAGGAATTTTTCAACGAACGTGAATCGAGCTGCCTCTGTTTCAAGAGCACGATTTATCCTCAACCGATTTCCATCAATCAGTTCATACGTTTCTGGCGATTCCTGCACTAGCTTTATGAGCCTATGAGGATCGACCGCAGTGTCGTTTGCGAATTCAACAAGACCCTTGGCGGGCCCTAAATCGATACGTTTGATACCGAGTGCCGCGGCCGAGAGTTTTATTTGAGTCGAAAGAAACAGATTTAAGAGCGCCAACGGTATGCTACCAAAACGATCCACCATCTCTATTTTCAATTCTTTCAGCTCGCTTTCGGAAACTGCACCCGCAATGCGTTTATAGAGAATCAAGCGCATATCAACATCGCGAACATACTCTTCCGGTATGAGAGCAAGCGAATGTAAATTGACCTCGCGGGAGTCTGACAGAGGCACATCCAAGTGAGGGATATTCCCTTCTCGAATAGCGGAAACAGCGCGTTCCAGCATCTCCATATACATCGTGTAACCGACGGTCTCAATTTGTCCTGATTGGTCGTCACCTAATAACTCACCCGCGCCTCTAATTTCCAGATCGTAGGTCGATAACGTAAATCCAATTCCCAGTTCTCCAGACGCTTCGATCGCATCGAGCCTTTTTCTCGCTTCACGTGACACAGCCTTCGGATGCGGTGTTAATAGGTACGCGTACGCTTGCCGGGTCGACCGCCCCACACGTCCTCGGAGTTGATGCAATTGAGCAAGGCCAAATTTATCCGCGCGATCAATCACAATCGTGTTGGCGTTAGGTACGTCAATGCCGTTTTCGATGATCGTACTGCATACAAGAAGATTGCTTCTGCGGTGGTAAAAGTCTGCCATGGCTTTTTCAAGACGCCGCTTCGGCATTTGTCCATGACCAACCGCGATACGAGCCACGGGATATAACTCAGACAGTTCTTCGGCGGTTTGTTCAATCGTTCTGACGTCGTTGTGTATATAAAAAACTTGTCCACCACGCGACAGTTCCCGATCGACGGCCTCTCGTATGATCTGCCGGTTCTTTCGTATGACGAAGGTCTTGATAGCCAGTCGCTTTGCCGGTGGTGTTGCGATGATGGATAGTTCACGCATCCCGCTGATAGCCATATTCAAAGTGCGCGGGATCGGTGTCGCCGTGAGCGCCAGCACGTCTGCCGACTCACGGATACTTTTCAGGCGTTCTTTCTGTCTAACCCCAAATCTGTGCTCCTCGTCGATAATGATCAACCCAAGATCTTTAAAGTGAAAATCCGAAGTTAACAAACGATGAGTCCCAATAATGATATCGACGGTACCGTTCGATAATTCCCCCTTAAGACGCTCTACCTCCATATCCTGGCGCATTCGTGAAACGACCTCGATTTGCTGCGGCCATTGAGAAAATCGATCACTAAACGTCTCGTAGTGTTGCTGGGCCAACAGTGTCGTTGGAACCAATACTGCAACTTGTTTGCCGGCCTGAGACGCGATGTACGCAGCCCTCATGGCGACTTCGGTCTTGCCGAAACCAACGTCTCCACAAATAAGGCGGTCGGCGGAGCGAACTCGTGTTAAGTCTCCAACCATTGCGTCAATAGCGTTTCGCTGATCGAGCGTCAGTTCAAAAGGAAACTCATCACAAAACCTTTCGTAGTCCGCATCCGGTCGCGGAAAAGCGAAGCCTTCGGCAATTTCGCGTCGCGCATACACGTCTAAAAGCTCCGCCGCGACATCGCGTACTTTCTCTGCAGCTCGACGCTTTTCCTTAGACCATTTGTCCGCCCCAAGCTTATGAAGCGGAGCCGACTCGTGGTCAGCCCCGGCATATCGAGAAATTAAATCTAGCGACATAATAGGTACGTATAGCCTCGCGCCCTCGGCGTATTCCAACGTCAAGAACTCGGCCGGATGCCGATCGATAACCAGTGTCTCCAAGCCTTTATACCTACCGATCCCGTGCTCAACATGAACCACGGGGGCATCGAGATTTAGTTCCGTCAAGTTTCTTATAATCCATTCGGGATCAACGGACCGCCGCGGATTCTTGTTCGGACGTTCGAGTTCCCGTCCGAATATTTGAGCGTCACTAATCACGACGACATCTTCAAACGCAAAACCGCGATCAATCGGAGCAATCACAAGTCCAGGAGAAACTCCTACTTTCAACCAACGAGAGAAATCTTGGGTTTCGACCGCAACAACCGTGCTGCGACGCAGAAACTCATCCAGATGCGCGAGACGCCCCGGTGATTCGGCGGTAAACAATACGCGGCTCGCGGTGGTCTCTAGGTATTGACGCAGAGCTGTTCCCGGGTCGCTGCGCCTTAATTCCGCCCGGACAGGGGGTGTTGAACGTGAGTCTAGTTCAACCACGTTCTGATCTCTCTCACGACTTGGATCTAGTTGAATTACGCCGTGCTGTCTAAGCAGTTTTGACACAACCGGCCATTTTTGAAAGAGCCTTTCGGGAGGGAGTACAGGTCGTTCGATGTCATGCCGAAGACTTTCGTATCGGGCGACTAATTCTTTCCAGAAGTGACTCGCCGACGCTTCGACCTTATCAGCAACTACGAATACACAATCTTGCGGTAAGTAATCAAATAACGTTTCAGTATTCTCAAAAAATAGAGGCAAGTAATACTCCAATCCTTGCGCCGCCATCCCCTCGCTTACCTCTTGGTAAATCGGACAGCGGCGGACATCAACATCGAATGTCTCGTGCCAGCTCTCCCGAAAGCGAGCGATAGCATCCTGATCGAGCGGAAACTCTTTGGCTGGCAGCAGTCTTATGGTCTCGAGTCTCGCGATCGTTCGCTGTGAATCAGGATCAAAACTACGGATCCCGTCAATCACATCGTCATCGAGATCGATGCGAATAGGGAGATCACTACCCATAGGATAGATGTCCATAATCGACCCGCGAACTGCAAATTCGCCACGTTCCATCACCAATTCGACATGACGGTATCCCGTTTGTATCAGTCGTTGGCGTTCGAGCTGAATATCAAAGTACTGTCCCGGTTCGAAAAGAAACGATCGCGAGCGAACGAATTGACTTGGTGGCATGCACTGCAAAAGACTACGAATCGAAACGACTAGAGCACCGTTGTTTGCATGAAGTAGTTCAAAGGACGTTGCCAGTCGTTCCGATATCAGGTCATCGTGGGGAGAGAAAGAATCGTACGGTAGCGTTTCCCATTCGGGAATCGTAAGAACGTTTAATTTTGACGAACCAAAGAACTGAAGCTCATTAGCCACACTTTCAACTTCTTCCGATCCAGAGGCTACAAAAATGAAAAATTTATCCGAGTCGGAAATTAGCTGCGCTAATGAACACGAGTCCGCGCTGCCAGAAAATCCCTGCCAGTTATGAACCATGCGAGGAGCCGGAACTTCTAGCTGTTTAATTAGAGTTTTTAATTCCATCGGCAGAGCTTTAGCTGATATCTCATTTCTTCGCGAGACCTTCGATTCTTGTGGTAGCAAGCCAAAAGAAAGGATAAAGTCCGCGTTTTGAAGAGGAAATTCTATCCTTCCTTGGCGGTTGCATACTCCGTGCAGCTCGTATTCCAATGAAAGCAACCAACATTCTGGATCCCAACTACTTCCATAAAGTAGTCGACTGTCAGTGGGCGTGTCCTGCCCATACCCCGGTGCCCGAATACATCCGGCTCATCGCCCAGCAACGCTATACCGAAGCTTACATGATCAATTGGGATTCGAACGTCTTCCCAGGAATACTCGGAAGGACGTGCGACCGACCCTGCGAACCCGCATGTCGACGTGTTAGGACAGAGGAAAAACCTGTCGCAATATGTCGCCTAAAACGAGTTGCGGCAGATCACAAAGGTGACATCACTGCGTTCCTTCCAAGGGTGCCGGTAGAGAAAAACGGCAAAAAGATTGCGCTGCTCGGAGCAGGCCCCGCGTCACTGGCGGTAGCTAGAGACCTGCTACCGTTTGGGTACGAGATCGACATGTTTGATCGGGATGCGGCTGGCGGTGGAATGATGCGTAGCCAGATTCCCGCTTTCAGGCTGCCAGCCGACGTTTTAGACGAAGAAGTGGATCTCATTCTTAACATGGGAGTTAACACCTACTTCGATTATGAGATATCGAGCATGCAAGCCATGCTCGATATGAACTATGACGCTTATTTTGTCGGTACGGGCGCGCCCCGAGGGCGCGATTTAGACATACCTGGTCGAACCGAGGTCGACGAGCACATCTCTATCGGCATTGATTGGTTATCGAGCGTCGCGTTCGGTCATACGACAAGTATTTCCGGAAAAGTTATCGTCATGGGAGGCGGTAACACCGCGATGGACTGTTGCCGAACATCAACTCGATTGGGCGCGGAATCGGTAACCGTCGTTGTCCGCAGTGCATTCGATGTCATGAAAGCCAGCGATTGGGAAAAAGAGGATGCGATGAACGAAGGCATCCCGATCATTAACAATAGGCCTCCGAAAGAGTTTATCCACGAAAACGGCAAATTAAAGGGCGTCTTGTTTGAATGCGTTACACCTGTGGAAGAGAACGGCCGTCTGAAATACGTCCCCAGTGACGAACCTGACGTCTTTATAGAGGCCGACCATATCCTCATGGCGATTGGGCAAGAGAACCACTGCCCCTGGATTGAGCGCGACATCGGCATTGAATTCGACAAGTGGGATTGCCCGATCCTCGACGAAGATACACTTCAGTCGACCAATCCTGAAATATTTTTCGGGGGTGACTCGGCCTTGGGTCCCGAGAACATCATCTGGGCATCCGCTCACGCACACAAAGCCGCGATCTCCATGCACCTGTTTTGTCAGGGAAAAAACGTTAAGGAGGAGCGCCCACCGGAGGGCGTTAACCTGCTCAGCCAAAAAATGGGGATCCACGAATGGAGTTACGATGCCGAACATGACCCTTCGGTCCGTCACATTGTTCCTCACGCCGATAAAGAAGTCTCTTTGAAGAACATCAAGGTGGAAGTCGAGTTAGGTTTCGACGAAAAACTCGGATTCGACGAGGCACAACGTTGCCTAAATTGCGATGTGCAAACCGTGTTCACCGACCGGCTTTGCATCGAGTGCGATGCGTGTGTGGATATATGCCCAATGGACTGCATTAGCTTCACCGACAATGCCGAGGAAAGTTCGATGCGACCAGTACTCATGGCCCCCGCGACAAATCTCGAGCAAGATCTGTATGTGTCGGGACATCTCGAAACCGGCCGCGTCATGGTTAAAGACGAAGATGTCTGTCTTCACTGTGGACTCTGCGCCGAACGGTGCCCCACAAACGCCTGGGACATGCAAAAGTCCGTGATCCATATCCCACAAATGGGTTCATATGCGGAATGACAACGTATAACGATTTTGTTATCCGCTTCGCCAACGTAAACGGATCAGGCTCGGCAAGTGCAAACGGTATGTTTGCCAAAGCCCTGTTCCGGATGGGCATTCCCGTCGCTACCAGGAATATATTTCCATCAAATATCCAAGGCTTACCCACCTGGTTCGAGGTGCGAGCGTCGGAAAAGGGTTATCTGGGACGCCGGGAAGGGATCGACATCATGGTCGCCATGAATGCGGAAACCTACGATGAAGACGTCGCGTCAATTGTTCCAGGCGGATTTTTGTTGCACGACAATTCCCAAGGGGGAGATCGCCGCTTAAACCGAAGCGATATTAACGACCTGGGCATTCCATTATCGAAGCTCGTGCAATCCGAATTTGAGGATCCCAAACAGCGTCAGCTATTCAAGAATATCGTCTATCTCGGTGCCTTATCTGCCCTTTTGAACATCGATTTCGAAATCATTACAGGAATGGTTTCTGAGCAATACAAGGGTAAAGACGACCTAATTAAGCCAAACATTACGGCGATGGAACTTGGGCGCAGCTACGCACACGACTACATGAAATCCCCATTACCAATCCAAGTCCGCGCGTCCGATGGAGTAGGGGATAGAATTTTGATTGACGGCAATGCGGCCGCCGCCCTCGGGGCAATCTATGGTGGCGCCACTATTTGCGCGTGGTACCCAATCACGCCGTCGACGTCGATGGCGGAAGCGTTTGAACAACACGCGTCCAAGCTTCGAGTCGACTCTGACACTAGTCGAAAAAATTACGCAGTGATCCAAGCGGAAGACGAACTGGCTGCGATGGGGATCGTGATCGGCGCCGGTTGGAACGGTGCCCGGGCTTTCACGGCGACATCGGGCCCCGGAGTCTCACTCATGACGGAATTTCTCGGTCTTGCTTATTTCGCGGAGATCCCCGCCGTTCTTTTCGATGTCCAGCGGGCAGGCCCTTCAACCGGAATGCCTACCCGAACACAACAAGCGGATCTCCTGTCTTCCGCATACGCGTCCCATGGAGATACTCGACACCCACTACTTTTTCCATCATCTCCGAAAGAATGCTTCGATTTTGCCGCCTCATCCTTCGATCTGGCCGACCGGCTTCAGACCCCTATCATTGTGATGAATGATCTTGAACTCGGCATGAACGACAACTTGTCCCAACCATTTGTATGGGACGACGAGCGCAGTTATGACCGGGGGAAAGTGCTAGACCGTAAGAAGCTTGAAGAGATCGACGAATTCGGACGTTATCTCGATATTGACGGCGACGGAATCGGTTATAGGACGCTTCCTGGAACGCATCCAACGAAAGGGGCTTTCTTCACACGCGGCACGTCACGCGATGAGTACGCCGTCTATACGGAGTCCCCAGAAGCGTACACCGCCAATATGGATCGTCTCCTTAGGAAGTGGGATACCGCAAAAACGCTCGTACCTTTGCCGGAAATAGTCGACAGCGATCAAAAAGCATGCATCATCTACTATGGGACAACCGAAATGCCCATGTCCGAAGCGCTTGATCGATTGAGCGACGACGGCATTCAACTCGACACGATGCGCTTACGGGCCTTTCCGTTCGGCGAGGCTGTGACGGATTTTATTGATAAACACGAAATTCTTTTCGTCGCCGAACAAAATCGAGACGGACAAATGCGCACGCTTCTTGTCAACGAACTTGGAATCGACCCGAACCGATTCATACCCGTCCTTTATTACGGTGGTTTGTCCATCTCCGCCGATACGATTCACGAACAAATCTTGGCGTATTACACGGATCACAACTTGCCGAGATTGAAAGAGGTGCAATCATGACCTATGTCAGTAAACCAGAAATTCACCACCCTCTTTTACCCGTAAACGAAATAGGCTTGAATCGTCGGGATTATGAGGGCTCAGTGTCGACACTTTGTGCAGGATGTGGCCATGACTCCGTCAGCGCAGCTCTCGTGCAAGCCTGTTCGGAGCTCTCGATACCGCCACACCGCTTCCTCAAAGTCTCTGGGATCGGATGCTCATCAAAAACTCCCGCTTATTTCTTGGGCAATTCCCACGGACTTAACTCCGTTCACGGACGTATGCCGTCCGTCGCTACCGGTGCCAATCTAGCTAACAGAGACTTGCATTGTGTGGGTATATCGGGCGACGGCGACAGCGCCTCCATCGGACTCGGGCAATTTGGACACATCGTTCGACGCAAGATCAACATGCTATATATCGTCGATAACAATGGAACCTACGGGCTCACAAAAGGTCAGTTCTCAGCGACGAATGACCTTGGTTCAACGAGTAAAAAAGGTCAGCCAACCCTATACGCCCCGATCGACCTGGTATCCATGGCGCTACAAATCGGAGCGAGCTTTGTTGCCCGAAGTTTTTCGGGAGACAAGCGTCAACTGGTACCGCTGATGAAAGCGGCGATCTTGCACAAAGGATTCGCATTCATCGACGTTATTTCTCCTTGTGTCATGTTCAACAATCACGACGGGTCAACGAAGAGTTACGACTATGTCAGGCAGCACACCGAACACGTCGTTGATGCCGACGTCGTCCTCCCGACAGAGGAAATTACGGTCGATTACAAACCGGGATCAAAAGAATCAGTCAATATGCCCGATGGCTCACTCTTGCATCTAAACAAACTATCCGACGACTACGACCCATACGACCGCGTGAAGGCTCTTGGCCATGTCCAGGAAGCTCAAGAGCGCGGAGAGGTTGTCACTGGATTACTTTATGTCTCGCAAGATCCACACGACTGTCACGAAATATTAGAAACGACGGATGTACCTCTAAATGCCTTGGAAGAATCCGCACTGTGCCCAGGCGCAAGTACTTTGTTAGAAATTAATCAGAATTTCAGATGACAAGTTTGGCGGCTCTCATCGTTAGAGATCATCCTATTCACACTTCACTGGACTCTAGAGCCGCGCGAGAACTTTTAGCATAAAACCTTCATGCCAGTCTTTACTGCGCGCAGCCTTGTACCTATTATTCCGCCCGCTTCGAAATGGCATTGAGGACGACTCTTGGCGCTCGCTAAGCTAGACGACTATTTTCCCGACTGGAAAGAACGTGAGGCGCTCGCCGAAGCGATGATTCCTATCATAGGAAAACTCTACCGACGAAATATCGTCGCCTACTGTTACGGACAGCCTCTGCACAATCAGAGCGTCCTTGAGATCATGCAGACTCATCGGTATGTGCGGCAGGTAGCCCACAACGAACTCTCCGAATTCGAGAGCTTTCCTATTTTGGAAGCAATGTCTGAGCTCGACCTGGGACCCTCTCATATTGATGTAGGAAAACTCGCGAGCGAATACATGGATCGTAACGGCGATGAGCCAGACCTATCCGTCTTCGACTTCACGCAAGACGCCTGCCGGGAGGTAATCGGACGCCACATAAAGCCGCTTACAAAACCTCAAGATGTCGTGCTTTATGGTTTCGGAAGAATAGGGCGGCTATTAGCTCGTCTGCTCATCGAGAAAACAGGAGGCGGCGATCAACTGCGGCTTCGCGCTATCGTCGTACGTAAGAGCTCGGACGAAGACCTCGACAAACGAGCTGAACTATTGCGTCGTGACTCGGTCCATGGTCCTTTTCAAGGCACGATTAGGACAGATCCAGAAAATAACTGCATTATTGCAAACGGCAACGTAGTTCAGTTGATACATGCCCACGATCCCGCGGACATCGACTATGCGTCGTTTGGCATCGACAAGGCAATCCTTATAGACAATACCGGTGTCTGGCGTGACCAGGACGGGCTCGGACAGCACCTCAAATCCAAAGGCATCGACCGCGTTATCTTGACCGCACCAGGAAAGGGGGCAATCAAAGATTTTGTCTCGGGAATCAATTCAAACGAACTCTCCGAGTCGGACAAGATTATTTCAGCGGCATCGTGTACGACCAACGCCATCGTGCCCGTGCTGAAAGCAATGAATGACCAATTCGGGATCACTCACGGACACGTGGAAACAGTTCACGCATACACCCCTGACCAAAACTTGACCGATAACTACCACAAGAAGAATCGGCGAGGCCGGGGGGCCGCGCTGAATATGGTTATTACAGAAACGGGCGCGTCCTCAGCCATCGTAAAACTATTGCCAGAGCTAGCGGGAAAGATGACGGGAAATGCGATTCGAGTTCCTACGCCAAACGTATCGCTGGCCATACTCAATCTCACGCTCTCGCAAGACACGAATACGGAAGGAGTCAACGATCACCTTCGTCATATGGCATTGCATTCTGCGTTGCAGCGTCAAATTAATTTCACCGAGTCAGTGGAGGTAGTCTCTTCAGACTTTGTAGGTGACCGTCACGCATGCATCGTGGATTCCGGCGCGACGATCGTTGATGGCAACCGAGCGATCGTATACGTCTGGTATGACAACGAATACGGATATTCCTGCCAAGTTGTCCGAGTTGTACAAAAATGGGCTGGCATCAGCTACCCCCTCATTCCTAACGACGTATCTCAAACAGGATTCTGAATACAGGGGGCTAGGCTAAGTGGATATCTTTGCTCAAACACCAGCGTTAGATTTCGAACGAAGCACGATTATTATCGTCGGCTCGATGCGCAACTCAACGTAAATTTAGTTTCGCCGGATGCATGCCACGCTGCTTCAAATCGAGTTTCATCTACCCAGCTGTCGGTCACTAAAAGAAAAAAGGCGTCGACTCGCTCGATTACGCGATAAGTTTGGTCGTATCACGAATCTGGCAGTCTGTGAGTCAGGTCAGAACGACATGCACGACCGTGCGCAGTGGACATTTGTAGCGATAGCTAGTAGCGAAAAGATTGTCCACAAGAACGTCCAGGAAGTTTGTGATTGGTGTGCTCAGACACTCGATGCGACGATCGTAAATATCCATAGAGAAAGCATTGCGTAAAACTAAACCGGGCGCGACCATGCGCCGATGAGTCAAATAATCGTCAGTTTGGTTGTGGCACTGGTTGCCCTTTGGTTTAGATCGGCGCGCAAAACCCGCGCCAACTGGTTAAAGCAACTAAATCTTCCCGGTGTATGGGATCTCGACGATACTCGCTCGCGAAGGATCTCGCTCGAATTACGGGGGACGCTATCGGCGGGGATCTATCGATTTAGAACCGACAATCGAAATGAAACAGGCAAATGGCGAATCACCGGAAACTCAATCGTCTTCGCCCTCGACGCTGGTAGCGAAGAAAGATGCGAGTTACGCCTTTTTGACTCAGGTCGAATCGGTATCAATGGCCCGCAACACATACGCCAAATTTACCTAAAGAGGGCCGACAATATTGTTCCGTTGAGAAGCAATTCTTGAGGGATTCGAAGGTCAGGTTTTAGATCCAAGATTCTTCGCTTCGCTTGTAACGGACCACCTACTGACGAAATAGATTGAACCGCAAGCGAAAATGAATGCCGGCAATATTTCGTACAAATCAAATATCCCTCCCGACAGATTTCGCCAAGAGAAAATAGTCGAGGCGCCGACTAACATTCCCACGATAAGACCCTCGCCGGTGGTGCCCTTCCAGAAAAGACAATAAAGCACGCATGGCCCCAGGCTCGCACCCAGACCCGCCCACGCGTATGCGACCAGATCAAGGACCCGATTTTCGGGATCTAAGGCGAGTCCCCATGCAATCAGGGCTACCGCGATGACCATCATCCTACTCAGACCAAGCGGGTACTTTGTCGTAATACCCACGTCTAATACCAGGGAAGTCGATGCAACCAAGAGTTGCGAATCAACCGTGCTCATGACCGCGGCAAGGATCGCCGCCAGTACGATCCCTGCGATCCAGGGATCGAGTATTAGCCTGGTTAGCTCTATCAGTACGACTTCTGGATCATTCAGGGAAGCAAAATAAGTCGAACCGACGAGACCCACCGCTACGGCTCCGACACCAGAAAGTAGCATCCAACTCATACTGATTCGACGAGCCTTCGGCATCTCGATGGGGTCAGCAACAGCCATGAACCTCACGAGAATGTGAGGTTGCCCAAAATAGCCCAAGCCCCATGCGAGCAAGCTAATGACTCCGATCCAACCGAGCGCAGGAACACGCAAATCATTCGCTGTTATCGAGACATCGGCCGA
>Ga0209019_1000651_pt1 | contig 17514 bp, 16 predicted proteins | sample METZYME_3_300m_FD_187549 | JGI IMG/M metagenome (GOLD analysis project Ga0209019, IMG submission 187549) | Marine microbial communities from oxygen minimum zone in mesopelagic equatorial Pacific - METZYME_3_300m (SPAdes) (version 2) | ecosystem: Environmental > Aquatic > Marine > Oceanic... | reverse complement strand
AAGCAACAAACAAGGTTGGTGTTTTCAAGAATCGGATTACAAAATCCATTGGATGTAGATGAATATTGCAACTCAGGTGGCTATAAGGGTTTAGAAAAGTCATTTGAGATAGGTCAACAAAAAACAATAGATGAAATAAAAAAATCAGGCTTGAACGGCAGAGGAGGGGCAGCCTTTCCGACTGGGATCAAAATGCAAACTGTGTTTGACCAAGAAGCAAAAACAAAATACGTTGCTTGCAATGCTGATGAAGGAGATGGTGGTACTTTTTCAGACAGGTTAATTATGGAATGCGACCCATTTTCACTTATTGAAGGGATGACAATTGCAGCCTATAGTGTTGGTGCAAGCCATGGGTATATTTATCTTCGCTCTGAATACCCACTTGCAAAATATTTTTTAACTGAAGCAATCCAAATTCTAAAATCTAATAACTTACTTGGTGAAAATATTTTAGGTAAAAATTTTACTTTTGATATTGAACTGAGGATCGGTGCAGGATCTTACGTTTGTGGTGAAGAAACTGCCATGATGGAAAGCATTGAAGGAAAACGAGGTCTTGTTCGATCAAAACCACCATTGCCAGCTATAAAAGGGCTTTTCAATAAGCCCACACTAATAAATAACGTCATAACTCTTGCATCGATAAGTGCAATTTTATTACAAGGCAATGAGGTCTTTTCACAATTTGGTTCTGGTAAATCTCTCGGCACAATGCCTTATCAACTGTGTGGAAATATCAAACAAGGCGGTCTAATTGAAGTGCCTTTTGGAATAACATTAAATGAAATGATATACGACTTTGGAGCAGGAACTTTAAGTGATAAACCCGTTCATGCAGTCCAAATTGGTGGTCCTTTAGGTATTTATCTTCCTGCACATTTATTCAATACACCTTTAACAGTTGAATCACTGATTGATATCAATGGCGCTCTAGGCCACGGTGGAGTTATTGTCTTTGATGATTCAACAAACATGGCACTCCAAGCTAAATTTGCAATGGATTTTTGTCAAAAAGAATCTTGCGGTAAATGCACACCGTGCAGAATTGGTTCGGTCAGAGGGGTAGAATTGATTGATAAGATATATAATGGAACCGCTGTAAAAGCCGATAGGATTCTTCTTGAAGAACTTTGTGAAACAATGGAAACGACCTCGTTATGTGCAATGGGCGGTATGACCCCGAATCCTGTTCGCTCTATAATGAAGTATTTCCCAAATGAGATGACAAATTAGTGAGTAGTTTGAAAGAAATTGATCACGGCACTCCTGCAGTTGCATCAACCAAGACGCTTTCTGCAAAAATAAATGGTGTAAGTATTACGGTAACAGAGGGAACTTCAATCATGAGAGCGGCTTCTCTCAACGGTATTGAAATACCAAAACTATGTGCATCTGATAACTTAGAGTCTTTTGGTTCATGCAGACTCTGTATTGTTGATCACAAAGATAGAACAGGCTTTGGCTATCCATCCTCATGCACAACTCCTATTACCGAAGGCATGGATGTAACCACCCATAATGAAAAACTGACTCATCTAAGAAAAAACTTAATGGAATTGTATATTTCTGATCATCCTTTAGATTGCAATACATGTTCCGCTGACGGTGATTGCGAACTCCAAGACCAAGCTAGTGAACTGAATTTACTTGGGACCAATAATATACTCAAACCTACTCGTTTCAATTCAATTAAAAATGACCATTTGGGTCAGCCAATTGATTCTTCAAATCCATATTTTAACTTTGATCCTGAAAAATGCATTGTCTGTTCTCGTTGCGTCAGGGCATGTAATGAAGTTCAAGGGACATATGCTCTGTCACTTCATGATAGGAGTTACGACACTCAGATTAAACCTGGAATTGCAGAGAATTTTTTAGAATCAGAATGTGTTTCTTGTGGTGCTTGTGTACAAAGTTGTCCTACTGGGAGCTTAATTGAAAAAACTGTCGTGGAAAAAGGTATACCAGATAAAGCTGTTTTAACTACTTGTGGGTATTGTGGTGTTGGTTGTTCATTTAAAGCAGAGTTAAAGAACGGTGAAGTTGTTAGGATGACTCCATCAAAAGATGGAAAAGCCAACCACGGTCATAGTTGCGTTAAAGGCAGATTTGCTTGGGGATACACCAACCATGTTGATCGAATTACAAAACCCATGATTCGAGAAAAAATTACGGACTCGTGGCAAGAAGTGAGCTGGGATAGAGCTGTTTCATTTGCTGCAGATAAATTAACTAAAATTCAAAAAGAATATGGAAAGCAAAGCATTGGGGGCATTACTTCTGCTAGAACTACAAATGAAGAGGCATTTATTGTTCAAAAACTCATCCGCACTGCATTTGGCAACAACAATGTTGATACCTGCGCCAGGGTTTGTCATTCGCCTACTGGATACGGATTGAAACAAACGTTCGGGACTTCAGCAGGCACCCAAAATTTTGACAGCGTACTTGAGTCTGATGTAATTTTCGTTATCGGAGCAAACCCAGTTGTTGCTCACCCAGTATTTGCGTCACAGATTAAAAAGAGAATAAGACAAGGCGCCAAACTAATTGTCGCAGATCCAAGACGGACAGAGATGGTAGAATCGCCTCACATTAAAGCTGATTATCATTTGCCGTTATTACCAGGCTCAAATGTTCCTTTAATCAATGCTTTCAGCCATATCGCAGTAACTGAAAATCTAATTGACCAAAATTACATCGACCAAAGGTGCGATATTGAGACATTTAATGATTGGAAAGAATTTATTTCACTCGACATTCATGCTCCTGAGAATATTGAAATTGCCACAGGTTTAAATGCAACTCAAATAAGAGAAGCAGCAAGGTTATATGCATCTGGAAAAAACAGCGCAATCTACTATGGACTTGGAGTAACAGAACATTCCCAAGGATCTACAATGGTCATGGGAATGGCTAATTTAGCTATGGCTACAGGAAATGTTGGCTCTGTGGGTTGCGGCGTTAACCCATTGAGAGGACAAAACAATGTCCAAGGTTCTTGTGACATGGGATCTTTTCCTCATGAACTAGCTGGCTATCAACCAATTGAAAATGACACTTTGAGAGGTGCTTTTGAAAAAAAATGGCAGGTTACTATTCAAAACAAACCCGGTATGAGATCTTTAAACATGTTTGATGCGGCTATTGCTGGAAAGTTTAAAGGCATCTACATACAAGGTGAAGACTTTGTACAGTCAGAACCCAATATTCAACATGTTGAAGAGGCATTTAAATCAATGGAATGTGTTATTGTACAAGACCTTTTTTTAACGGAGACAGCTAGTTATGCACATGTTTTTTTTCCTGCCACTTCTTTTCTTGAAAAAGACGGCACTTTTACCAATGCTGAACGACGTATAAATCGAGTAAGACCAATTATGGAACCCATTTCAGGAAAACACGAATGGGAGATTACACAAGATCTAGCTCTGGCTATGGGATATCAAATGAACTATTCTTCGTCATCTGAAATTATGGATGAAATCTCTCAGTTAGCCCCAACTTTCAAAGGTGTTTCATTTGATAAATTGGACAAACTGGGCAGTGTTCAATGGCCATGCAATGATGAAGCTCCTGAAGGCACTCCGATCATGCACATTGGTGAATTTGTTAAAGGAAAAGGCACATTTATCCTAACTGAATACGTTCCAACAACTGAAAGAGCAAATCGAAAATACCCATTATTACTAACCACGGGAAGAAATTTAACCCAGTACAATGTAGGGACTCAAACGAGAAGAACGGCAAACATTATCTGGGGAGAGGATGATGTATTGGAAATCCATCCAGCTGATGCCTCGACTCGCGGTATCAATAATGAGACTCTTGTTTTACTTAGAAGCAGAAAAGGCGAAACAACATTGAAGGCAGTTATTACTGAAAATATTCCACTGGGTGTTGTTTATACAACTTTTCATAATCCAGAGACAGGGGCAAATGTTGTAACAACTGAAAACAGTGACTGGGCAACAAACTGTCCTGAATACAAAGTTACAGCTGTCGAGGTAGAGCCTGCTGAACATCGCTCCGAGTGGCAGATTAATCGTGCTAAAGAACTTGCACAATTTCGTCAAATCAAGAGCACATAAAAAATCATGCCTAACATAACCTTACCTGACGGAACTGTTCAAGAATTTGATCAACCTGTTTCATTTGCAGATGTGGCAAAATCCATTGGCCCTGGGTTATTTAAGTCGGCTGTTGCTGGAAAAATAGAAGACAAAATATTTGACCTCTCTCACCTTATAGATAATGACAGTAATATTTCTATAATCACCAAAGAATCAAATGAAGGACTCGAGATAATACGGCACTCTACTGCACACTTGATGGCACATGCCGTGAAAGAGTTATATCCAGAAGCAGAAGTAACTATAGGTCCTATTATTGAAAACGGCTTTTTTTATGATTTTGCCATTAAAAATCCATTTACAGATGAAGATTTAGGAAAAATTGAAATGAAAATGCATGAAATTGCTAAACAAGATTTACCCATATCTAGAGAAGTCTGGCAAAAACAAGATGCTGTAGGATATTTTAAAAACATTAATGAAAATTACAAAGCTGAGATCATAGAAGACATTCCAGATGATGAAGATCTTTCTATTTATAAACAAGGTGACTGGATGGATTTATGTAGGGGTCCACATGTCCCCTCTACAAACATACTGAATGCATTTAAATTGACTAAAGTTGCAGGTGCATATTGGAGAGGTGATTCTTCGAATGAAATGTTACAAAGAATTTATGGCACAGCATGGGCAGACAAAAAATCACTCAGTAATTACTTAGAGCAATTAAAGCAAGCTGAAAAAAGAGACCACAGACGGATTGGTAAAGATCTTGATTTATTTAGCATTCAAGAAGAAGCAGGTGGGGGTCTTGTTTTTTGGCATCCCGATGGATCGAAAATTAGACAAGTTATCGAAGATTACTGGCGTACAAAACATTTAGAAGCTGACTACGAGTTGTTGTACACACCTCACATTGCCTTGGATACTTTATGGCAAACATCAGGCCATACAGACTTTTATCAAGAATCCATGTACACACCTATTGAAGATGAAAATAGACTGTACCGACTGAAACCGATGAATTGTCCTTTTCACGTACTCATCTACAAAAATCAACTAAGATCGTATCGGGATTTACCAATTAGATGGGCAGAATTAGGAACAGTTTACCGCCATGAAATGACAGGAGCACTACATGGATTAATGCGAGTGCGAGGCTTTACTCAGGATGATGCTCATATTTTTTGTACTGATGATCAGGTTGAAACAGAAATTACCAATATCTTAAATTTGACCATTGAAATACTACAAGCTTTTACCTTTGACCAGTATGAAATTCACTTGGCAACTAAACCTGAAAAATCTGTTGGTAATGACCGTATATGGACCAAAGCAACACAAGCACTTGAACAGGCCTTGTTATCAAAAGATTTGGATTATGTAATAGACGAAGCGGGTGGAGCGTTTTATGGGCCAAAAATTGATATTAAGATTAAAGATGCTATAGGTAGACTATGGCAATGCTCAACTATTCAACTGGATTTTAATCTTCCTGAACGTTTTGATATGCAATACATAGGCTCAGATGGGCAAAAACATAATCCTGTTATGATTCATCGAACATTATTGGGCTCAATGGAACGTTTCTTTGGAGTGCTTATTGAACATTTTGAAGGAAAATTTCCTCTCTGGCTTGCACCCACACAAATTACAATTCTGACTATTAGTGATTCTCAGAACAACTATGCTGAAAAAATGTATGAAAAATTAAAAAATATTGGCTTTCGAGTCAAAATTGACTTGAGAAACGAAAAAATAGGTTCTAAAATTCGCGATCACACTTTAAAAAGAGTACCGTATTTTATTATTCTTGGAAGTCAAGAGGTTAAACTGAATCAAATTTCTGTTCGCACTCAAAAAGGTGAAGATTTAGGCAAAATGGAACTTGATCAATTTGTTAAGAATCTAAAAAGAGAACTGACTAGTAAAAATAAGTAACAACAAAATAGGAGGTATATTATCGCTGCAAGAAAAACTATCAGAAGAAATGAACAAATTAAATCTTCTGAAATTCGATTAATTGATCTAGACGGAAGTCAAATAGGTATTGTAAACATTGATGAAGCAATAGAAATAGCCAAAAATAAAGAAATGGACGTTGTTGAAGTCTCTCCAAACACAACGCCACCGGTTTGTAGAATAATGGATTATGGCAAGTATATTTTTGAACAAAAAAAGAAAAACCAAGGATCAAAAAAGAAACAAAAAATAATTCATGTTAAGGAAATTAAATTTAGGCCCCTGATAGAAGATGGAGATTACAACGTTAAACTCGGGAAAATAATTAACTTTTTAGAGCAAGGAGACAAAGTAAAAGTTTCCCTCAGATTTAGAGGTAGAGAAATGAGACACACTGAGCTTGGAGAAAACCTTCTTAATCGAGTTTGTGGAGACATTAAGAATATCGGTTTAATAGAACAGGAAGCAGAATTTGAAGGAAGACAATTAATCATGGTCGTAGCGCCTAGATCACATTAAAAAATCCTTAATAACGAAGAAAATAAACATGCCAAAATTAAAAACAAATAGAGGAGCCGCTAAAAGATTTAAGAAAACTGGGAGCGGCAAATACAAGAGAAGTTCATCGCATATGAATCATATTCTTACTAAAAAAAGTACCAAACGAAAAAGGCATCTCAGATCATCATCACTTATCTCAGCTGGTGATTTAAAAAGTGTAAAAAAACTATTACCTTATAGTTAAATATAGTTAAAGATCAGGAAAAATAATGGCAAGAGTAAAACGTGGCGTAACATCCCATGCTAGACATAAAAAGGTCCTAAAAAAAGTCAAAGGACAGTACGGAGCTAGAAGCAAACTGTTTAAGGTTGCAAAACAAGCTGCAATCAAAGCTGGGCAATATGCATACCGCGACAGACGTAAAAAGAAAGGTCAATTCAGATCGCTTTGGATTATACGAATCAATGCAGCGGCAAGGCTATGTGATATTTCATACAGTAAACTTATGCATGGCTTAAAAGCTGCAGAAATTGATGTTGACCGAAAAGTATTGGCTGACTTAGCTGTCAATGACACTGAAGCTTTCAATGCACTTGTCAACAAAGCAAAACTTGCTTTAGAAAAGTTATAATGACCGTTAAATTCCTTTTCAATATGACTGAGGAATTCTAATGACAGTTATTTTATCAGACCTTTTGCTTGCAGCACTTAATGAGATTAAAGATAGTAAAACACTTACTGGTCTTGATGACATTAGAGTTCGCTACTTAGGCAAAAAAGGTAAGCTCACCTCCCAACTAAAATTATTGGGGTCAATGGATCCAAAAGAAAAACCCATATTTGGCCAAGAAATCAATGATGCTAAAAAAAAGGTTGAAAATGAGCTGCAACTAAAAAAAACAGAATTAATACAATTAACCCTAGCCAAAAATATTGAAACAAGCTCCATTGATGTCACATTACCTGGAAGAACCTATTCGACAGGATCTATACACCCAATTACTGCCACATTAATGGAAATAGAAGATATTTTTATAAGTGCAGGATTTTTGATTAAAGATGGGCCAGAAATTGAAAATGAATACTATAATTTTTCAGCCCTTAATATCCCAGAAAACCACCCTGCAAGAGCCATGCACGATACTTTTTATGTTACTTCGGACCTTTTGTTAAGAACACATACTTCACCTATACAGATTAGAAGTATGGAAAAAGAAGGTGTTCCAATTAAAGTAATCGCTCCAGGGAAAGTGTATCGACGAGATTCTGACCTAACTCATATCCCTATGTTTCATCAAGTAGAAGGACTGGTTATTGACAAAAATATAAACTTCAGCCATTTGAAAGGTATATTGCGTGAATTCATTAATTGTTTTTTCAATAAAGAGCTGGAATTAAGATTCAGGCCATCTTATTTTCCATTCACTGAACCATCAGCAGAAGTAGATATATTGTCTGAAGATGGAAAATGGTTGGAGATACTTGGATGTGGAATGGTCCACCCCCAAGTTTTAGAAAACCTTGACCTTGATTCAGAAGTATATATTGGATATGCCTTTGGTATGGGAGTTGAGCGTTTAGCAATGCTGAAGTATGACATTAAAGACATCCGACTATTTTATGAAAATGACTTAAATTTTTTAAGTCAATTCAATTGATAAAATGCAAATACCTACGGAATGGATAAAAGAATTTTGTGGTCTTGACACAACTAGTGATCAAATGGCCAACCAGTTAACAATGGCTGGTGTTGAGTGTGCGTTTTTAGGCACATCTAATCAAGAAATTCTAGATTTATCCCTAACTCCGAATAGAGCAGATTGTTTTAGTGTCTTGGGAATTTGCAGAGAATTATCAGTGCTAAATAATCTTAGTATTAAAACTGATAACTACGATAATTTAGTAGTTCACCATCAAGATAAAATAAAAATTGAAATAGAATCTTCAGATGATTGTCCGGTTTTCATAACTAGAGTCATCAATAACATAGACGTCAATGCAAAAACACCTGATTGGATGATAAAGCGTCTGGAAAACTCTGGGATCAAATCCAATAATATTATTGTAGATATTACCAATTACGTCATGCTTGAAACTGGGCAACCACTTCATGCTTATGATTTGAGTAAAGTTGACACCAAGATCAAAGTGAGAAGAGGGCATAGCAATGAAACAATTATTCTTTTGGATGAAACCGTTAAAAAAGTCAATAAAGACTACTTGTTAATAACTGATAACTCTAAGGTTCTAGGTATAGCTGGCATTATGGGTGGCCAACATTCAGGTATTTCTCTTGATACAAAAAGTATAGTTTTAGAGTCAGCATATTTTAATCCTGCAACTATCATGGGCCGATCTAGAATGTTAAATCTTCATACCGAATCTGCATTACGGTTTGAACGAGGTGTAGATCCGTTAATTCAAAAACATGCAATTGACAGGGCAACGCAGTTAATTAATGAATGCTCGGATGGCAAAAATGGGCCTATTAGTATGCAACAAGATGTTACAGCTACTCCTGTTAAACAACCCATCATGCTTAGGAAAGAAAGAATTCATCAAATTTTAGGTCTCACAATAGCGAATTATAAAGTATTAGAAATACTAACTAAGCTTGATATGCAAGTAGTAGAGAAAGATTACGGATACAGTGGTTGGTTGGTTACGCCACCTTCTTTTCGTTTTGATATCAATGAAGAATGTGACCTGATAGAAGAACTTGCCAGGATTTATGGATATGAAAATATTGATGAAAAAAATAAATCAAGTGAAACCACTCTATTCACCACTACAAAAAGATCATCAAAAAACAGCCTGATTAACAACATCATGGTAGGTCGTGGTTATTCAGAGGTAATAAATTATAGTTTTGTTAGTCCCTCCATGAGCTTAATGATGGGAAGTGACTCCAAGACAATAGATATTCAGAATCCACTTTCAATTGAAATGTCTGTAATGCGAACCTCGTTATTGCCAGGATTATTGCAGAATCTTATGTACAACCTACAAAGACAACATGAAAATATTAGACTATTTGAATCAGGAAAAATTTTTACTGCCAGCAACAAAAATAGTGAAAAAGAAGTAATTGCTGGAATTAGTTACGGCTCTAGAGTCGAAGAGCAGTGGGGCATAGAGTCAAATCCTATAGATTTTTATGATGCAAAAGGGGATCTTGATTTGTTATTCGCTTCTTTAAAAATCAAAAACCATATTTCATATATAAATGATTCACACCCAATGCTTTGCCAAGGTAAAAGTACCAAAATTGTCCTTGACGGTTCAACCATTGGGCATCTGGGGGAACTTAATCCTGAACTTACAATGGATCTAGATTTAACTCAGAACCCTATCTGTTTTGAAATTTATAAAGACAAACTAAAACTTCCAAACCAAATGTATTACCAAGAGCATCCATACTTCCCTTCTTCACGCAGGGATATTTCATTGTTGATGTCTGAAAATCAAGAAATATCAACTATTTTGCAAACCATTAAACAACTTGAAACACCTATACTTAACAACATAATAATCTTTGATGTTTATAAGGGAAAAAATATAGAATCTGGACGAAAAAGTGTTGCTTTAGGGTTGATTTTTCAAGCAAAATCACGCACTCTAACCGATGAAGAAATTGATGGATACATGTCAAAAATCAAAGGACAGATTCTTTCAAATTTCGAAATAAAAATAAGATAACTAATAAATGACTCTGACAAAATCTGACATAGTTGAAGACTTAAATAATGAAATTGGTCTAAATAAAAGAGAGGCAAAAGAACTTGTTGATTTGCTTTTTAATGATATTAAAAATCTTTTGTCTGAAGGACATGAAGTTAAGCTTTCTGGGTTTGGTAACTTCCAATTAAGAGATAAATCACCCAGACCAGGACGTAATCCTCGGACAGGTGAAGATGTTGAAATATCAGCAAGAAGAGTTGTTACTTTCAAATCTGGACAAAAATTAAAAGAATCAGTCAAAGCATTAACTAATGAGCCTGATTGATCAACAACTACCTTCGATTCCTGGAAAACGATACTTTACCATCAGCGAAACCAGTGGTTTATGTGAAGTAAAGCCACATGTCTTAAGATATTGGGAACAAGAGTTTTCACAGCTTAAACCAATTAAACGCAGAGGCAATCGAAGATATTATCAAAGACATGATGTTCTTCTGATTCGTCAAATTAAAGAGTTACTCTACGATAATGGGTACACCATATTAGGTGCAAAACAGAAATTAAATGCAGACGAAAGTTCAAAACTATCAAAACAATCGGCATTTAAAGAAATTGAACAAGAAGTCCAAGATTTAATAGATATTCTTGACTAACACAACGGGACGTAGCGCAGTTTGGTAGCGCACCTGAATGGGGTTCAGGGGGTCGGAGGTTCAAATCCTCTCGTCCCGACCATTACACCATGAATCATCCAGTCTAATCTTTGGTGTGACCGTTTATAACTCTTGATATTTGTCTTCTTGAATACCCTGTGTCAGCTGCAATAGCATCAATAGGCCAGTTCATTTTGTTTAATTCTAGAACTCTAAGGTGCCGATTTTTAACAGTTTCTGTCCTTTTATTAGTTACTTCCAGCAACGTATCTATAGATTCTGTCAGAATTTCATTATAGGTCTTGTTGTTAGATTTTGAGCAATAATCCCATAGCATCATCAAGTTATAACAAGCATCTTCAGCATCATCTCTAGTCAGAGCTTTTCTGATAAAATGTGTTCTGAAGATAATATGAGATGCTTCTTTTAATGCTGGCTCAATTGTGGTTCTATTTAAAAAGCTCTGTATTGATTTAAGGTCTGCATTAACACCAAATGTTCCAAGCACTAGCCCAGCTTGAAACTCCAGCTCTCTTAGAACATTTTCAACAATATTGCTCAAAATAAAATATCAATCTAAATTGTTATTAAAACCATTATAATTATTTAAACAAGATTTGAACTCAAACATCAAATGAAAAGTAAAAATGTATTCATCATTCTATTAACTGCAGTTAGTCTGCTTTTTGCAATATTAATTACAGATTTTATCCTTCCGATATTCTGGGCAATAGTTCTGGCAATCTTATTTAGTCCAATTAACCGGTATTTTGAAAGCCTAATAAACAAACCTGCATTAACAAGTTTATGTACGATTATTTTAATTTCTCTTCTTGTTTTGGCCCCATGTTTCTTTATTTTAACTTCTGTTGCTGAAGAAGTTCTAACCATTGTTAAAGCAATTGAAAACGGAGAGATAAACTTTGAAAAACTCTTAATTTCTATTTCCCAACTACTTCCAGCATTAACAGAGAGATTCAATGCATTGGGATATGATACCAATACATTAATAGGGCAATTGAACAACATTGTGCTTGGCACCAGTCAATATGCTTTGTCTTTAATTATGAGTGCTGGTGAGAATATATTAAGAGTCTTATTATTAACATTTGTAATGGTCTACCTATTATTCTTCTTTCTCAAGGATGGCGATAAAATTATTGCAAAATCTGTCAATGTATTTCCTCTTGATGACAATCAAGAAAAATTTTTAATTGATAGATTTAGTAGCGTCACCAAAGCCACTGTCAAGGGAACCATTATAGTAGGAGTTGTTCAGGGGACAATTGGTGGTGTTGCATTTACTTTGTTGGGTATTAAAGCCGCGGTTCTTTGGGGAGTCTTAATGGCTTTTTTTAGTATTCTTCCAGGTATTGGCACAGCTATAATTTGGTTCCCAGCTGCTTGTATACTTTTCTTTAGTGGCGCTTGGCTAAAGGCTTTAATTCTCTTATTGGTAGGTATTTTTATTATTGGTTTAATTGATAATTTCCTGAGACCTTATCTGGTAGGTAAAGAAACTCAATTACCTGATTATTTAATTCTATTAACTACACTCGGTGGGGTGAGCTTAGTAGGGTTATCAGGATTTGTAATAGGACCAATAATAGCCGCATTGTTTATTACATTGTGGTCATTGTTCAAGCTTGATCAAACTACCTAAATAAAAAAGATGCTGCAAGAAGATCTATGTACAGCCTTTGAGTCTATTGTAGGTAGAGAGAATTGTATTACCAATCCTGAAATTCTTAACACTTACCTCCAAGATTGGAGAGGAAAACATGTAGGATCAACACCAATTGTTCTACTGCCAAAGTCTTCAAAAGCAATCTCAGAAATCATAAAAATCTGCTTTGAGAATAATATTGCGGTGATTCCTCAGGGAGGCAACACCGGCTTGTGTGGTGCCAATATTCCGAATTCAACAAAGAATCGGATAGAAATTGTCATCAACAGCTCAAAATTAAATCAAATATTAGAATTTGATATCCATAATCAAACTCTGATTGCTCAATCGGGTTGCGTATTGTCAAATATTCAAAACAAAGCCGAAGAGCATGGTTTGTTATTCCCATTGAGCTTGGGCGCAGAAGGAACCTGTCAGATAGGCGGTAATCTCTCAACCAATGCAGGGGGAGTAAATGTTTTAAAATACGGAATGAGTAGAGAGCTGGTTATGGGATTGGAAGTAGTGCTCCCAGATGGCAGTATTTATTCTGATCTAAAAGGACTTAGAAAAGACAATACAGGATACGATTTGAAACAATTGTTTATTGGTGCTGAAGGAACACTCGGATTTATAACAGCTGTATGTCTTAAATTATTTTCATTGCCTCAAGGATATACAACCGCTTTAGTTGCAGTCGAAAATCCATACAAAGCGATTGACTTGCTAAAAGACGCTAAAACTATTTTTGGTGAAAATCTAAGTGCATTTGAAATAATGAATAAAACCAGTATTGAGACCGTAGAAAATCAAATGACAAATTACAGAATACCATTGGATTCTTCTTATCCATGGCAAATACTCATTGAAATGGGAAATTTAAATGCTCAAACCAGTGAAAATGAACGAATGGTTAAATTTCTAAGTAACGAACTAGAAAATGACAATATACTTGACGCAGTAATTGCTAACAGTGGACAAGAGAGAATTGATTTCTGGAATATCAGACATGCGATTCCTACCTCTAAAAAACTTACTGGGCCAGGGATTAATAACGATGTATCTGTCCCCATCAGTAAAATACCTGAGTTAATCAGCCAATCAACAGATAAGTTAAATCAGTATTTGGGTGAATCATCATTATTTATTTATGGGCATATTGGTGATGGCAACTTACACATTACTAAAAACAAACCTGAGATTATGGATTTAAAGAAATTTGAATCTAAAGCTGATGATATTACCAGGATTGTTAACGAAACTTCAGTAGAACTGGGGGGGTCCTTTAGCGGCGAGCATGGCATTGGCTTAGTTCTGAAAGAAGACTTTATGTATTTTTCAGATCCTATAAAAATTCAATTAATGGAAACTATTAAACGATCCATTGATCCCAAAAATATTATGAACCCAAACAAGCTAATTGGTTAAAGTATTAGGGATTTAAAAATTAGACTTTAAAAGAATATTCCTTATTGGGGTCTCTTTCATTATTAGGAGGATAATTTTTCCGTTTTTCAGAAAAATAGTCCAAACGATGATTTCCATCAGAAATTTTATTGTAAGTAAGATAAATATTGCATCGTCTTCTGTCTGATTGATTCGTCTCAGAACCATGGGGCACATAACTGTTAAAAAGAATAATATCGCCAGCTTTGGTCTCAATTGATTTCATTTCGGCATTTGGAATGTCTTTTGATGTTAATGGCTCCCAAAGCTTTGCTGCAAGTTTATTTATATAATATCCAGAATGATCAAATTCAACGCATGCATTAGTTCTATTACTATCCTCAACAGCAATTAATACTGAAACAAATTCACTTCCATATTCATCCCATCCAGCCTGAGAGTCTTGATGCAATAAATCTGGAGGTGCTCCTGGTGGTTTGAAGTTTATTTTTTCTTTCATTAAAACTGCTGATTCACCCAACAGTTGATTTAATAATGAGTGAACAGATGAGCTATTTACTATTGATTCTAGATAAGGGCTTGTTTCAATAAATTTTTCAATCCGAATTAATATCATTGACTGATTATCAGAATCTTTCCCAAAAGGAGCATCATAATATTTCATTATGCCTCCTTTCTCTGGTATTAATGATTCAAGCCGATTGACTTCGTCAAGAATTTTTAGAATCTCGTTATTACTGTAGTACTGTTTTAAAACTATAAATCCCAGTTTTTTAAAATCTAAAATTTCATCTGGTGACAAGATAACCATTTATTTATTATCTCTATTTTCTTATTCTATTGAAACCACTCCTAAAAGAACTGGTCTAAATATAATTTTTGTTTTATAACTAACAATTCTGTTTATTGAATGAATATTATTCTTAGGAGGAATTATGAAAAAGATTATTCTTTTGGTAGGTTTGCTTACACCTCTTTATCTACAAGCTGATCACCACACAATAGCTGGTCCTGGTGAGGGAGCTTTTAATACAATTATGATGCAAGCTGATGATACAACTAAATACGTTAATTACTTGAGAGCTAACCCAGAACTTTTCAAAGGAGTAGGTGCCACGGCAGCAGGGGTTTGTATAACTCGTTCAGGATACGACTACGAAGGTCAAATGTTTGTTTGGAGTGCTTATACAGACTTAGCATCAGCAATGCATGCAAACACGCTATACGATCCAAATGATGCACCTTCCGCTCTAGCTGAACTGAGGACTGTAAAATATGGGGTTACTTGGAAAGGTTTAAAATCATTTAGATTAGATCCCGGTTGGGAAAGAGTTGTTAGAGTAAAAGTTTCACCAGAAAATCTTAATGCCTACGTTGAAGCATTAAGCGAGTTGGAAACTTCCATTATTAACAGTGGACACGAAAGCTTCAATATGGGTGTATTCGTTCCTTTTGGTGGAGGTGTTCATGAATCCCAAACACTTATGGTTCGGTCAATATCGCCCACGGCTAGGGAATCAGGTCAAATTGCTGATGAATACTTTGCAGGCGCCTCTTGGGGTCGTATATGGGAAAAATCAAGAGCATTAGTTGACAAAGTGGTTAGTGATACTTATGAAGTGTGCGAACAGATCTACACTGCGGAATAATCTTTAAACCATTTATCAAGCAACTCTATTTCAATATAGAGTTGCTTGATTCTTTTCACTAAATTTTAAGTATCTTTTTCGAAACTGCTGTTCCCATTTCCTCAGTAGAAACATAGCTGCTGTTAGTTAAATCTTTGGTCAATATGCCTTCTTTAATAACTCCAGCAATGGATTGCTCTATAACCTGTGCTTCTTCTTTCAAGTTAAGCGAGTATTGTAATAACATTGAAGCAGATAATATGGCACCGCAAGGATTGGCTATACCTTGATTTGCAATATCAGGTGCGGATCCATGGATAGGTTCATAAACTCCAAAACTGTCTTCACCCAAACAAGCAGAAGGTAACATACCTATCGAGCCAGTTAACATGGCTGCTTCATCGGTCAAAATATCACCAAATAGATTATCGGTTAGTATAACGTCGAAATCAGCTGGCCTTGACAACAAATGCATTGCTGCTGCATCAATAAATATGTGTTCTAACTCAAGTTCACCATATTCGTTTGCTATCAACTCTGTCGTTGTACTTCGCCAAAGTTGCGAGGTAGCCATGACATTTGCTTTATCAACAGAGGTGATTTTTTTTCTTCTGCCTTGAGCTATATTTGCAGCCACCCTTGTTATCCTTTCAATTTCTACCTTTGAGTATTCACAAATATCACTGGCAGATTCATCTGTTTTTTTCTTTTCACCAAAATAAATCCCTCCTGTAAGTTCTCTGACGAAAACCATATCTATACCTTCTAGGTAACGATTTTTTATTGGTGAATTATCAATCAATTCAGGATAAGTCTTAATTGGCCTGATATTTGCATAAATTCCCAGATCGGACCTCATTTCCAATAAACCTTCTTTTTCAGGCCTGACTTTCATATTTGGATCGCTCCATTTAGGTCCACCAACAGCACCGAGTAAAACAGCATCTGAGTCTTTACATGATTTTTGTGTTTCTTCGGGGTAGGGCGTTCCCGTCTCATCAATTGCTATGCCGCCAAATAAAACTTCATTGATTGAAAAATCATGATCAAAAACAGCTTCAATGGCTTGAAGGACTTTGACAGCTTCTTGAGTAATTTCAGGACCGACTCCATCTCCAGACATAATTGTTATGTTTGCTTTCATTGTTGTTGATTTTCGTAAGCAGTTATTTCTGAGTCATGTTTCAGTATGTAGCCCAACTGGTCAACCCCATGCAAAAGACAATATCTAGCAAATGAGTCAATGGGAAAAGAAATAGCTTTGCCATTTTCTAAAATTATTTCAGTATTCTCTAAATCAACAGTCAATTCAGTGGCTGGATGTTCTATTAACCATTTATGTGTTTCTAAATCTACAACTATGGTTATTAGTCCATTCTTGAGTGAATTATTTTGAAAAATATCTGCAAATGACGAACTGACTACTGCCCTGAACCCATAATCCAACAACGACCAAGCGGCATGTTCTCGAGAAGATCCACAACCAAAATTATTTCCAGTTACCAAAATACCTGCATCAGTAGACTCAGGTTGATTCAATATAAAATCTTCATTTGGTTTTCCTGATTTATCAAATCGCCAATCAGCAAATAGACATTCACCAATTCCATCAGTGGTCTGTCGGGTCAGGAAACGTGCTGGAATGATCTGATCAGTATCAATGTCCTCATTAGGCAGATTAACCGTGTTAGCTGAAAATGTTTTAATCTTTTCCATGAGATCTAAATTTCAAATTGCCTTGGATCTTGAACTGATCCAGTTATTGCAGATGCTGCAGCTGTTTTTGGGCTCGCTAAAATAGTTCTTGAACCAGAGCCTTGCCGTCCTTCGAAATTCCTATTGCTTGTACTTACGGCGAGCTTGCCTGAACCCACGGTATCTCCATTCATACCCAGGCACATTGAACAACCAGATTCTCTCCATTCAGCTCCAGATTCTA
>Ga0209019_1000650_pt1 | contig 17545 bp, 13 predicted proteins | sample METZYME_3_300m_FD_187549 | JGI IMG/M metagenome (GOLD analysis project Ga0209019, IMG submission 187549) | Marine microbial communities from oxygen minimum zone in mesopelagic equatorial Pacific - METZYME_3_300m (SPAdes) (version 2) | ecosystem: Environmental > Aquatic > Marine > Oceanic... | reverse complement strand
AAAACCGATAACATGGCGCTGGATTTCCATTGAAGTCATCCCAGCCCCAGTTATCTCCATCTACCAGCCACAGGTCCAGCAAACCGCCTTCATCAAATCCTTCTTCGTAAGGGACACCAAGTACCATTACGTCAGGTGACGTCCAGTAAAGGGATACTTCTTCATCCCATACTTCTGCGTAAAGATTTGTTGGAGGTGCAGCCACCCAGCTTGCAGGCGTGCCGCATTCCGTATCTGTACCTTCAGATTCTCCTTCATCATAAACCACAGTTACGTAATAACAATATTCCTGGCCATTGGTGAGCGATGCATGTGTATAGGACAATTCAGTTGTTTCACCAATGAGTGAACTGTCCGCAGCATTATAAACACGGTAGGTGGAAAAGGTCCCGCACTCTTCCGGGATATCTCGGGATGAATTGGATTGGTGAGCATAGCGCGCCGGGTCATATACAATTTCAGTAAAGGAATCAATTTCACCCTGGCTATAGCCCTGTTCTGCCATTTTCAGTTGTTCCAGGGGCCATGCATCCTTGATCGTATTCCCTGTAAACTCTTCACCATTTCTTCCAGCCACAGATACTGAAATTTCATAGTTGCCTGTGGCTCCTCCAAAACCATCTATAACAATGTAATACTGACCGGGAGTGAGACTAACATTTTCCAGATAACTCGGTGTATAGGGTGCTGGGCTTTCTGTACAGGTTCCAAAGGGGCCATCATCATTATAATTCCCAGTAGAGACCGGCGTAGCACAATCCGGATCATTTGTAAATATTTCAATCTTAGTATCATAATCTGTGAATTCACTGCAGAGATTAAAAGTATACGTGGTAGTTTCACCAACATTCAGGGTGTAAGCAACATCTTCACCCTGGGAACCGCTAACCAGCCAGTCATCTCCCATGCCGGTATTGTTATACTGGTGGGTAAAGGGCAATTCATCAATGGCAAAATCCCCGCAGCCTATATTCCCTACAGGTTCACCCCACGAAACGATATTCTGCATGTCACCCCCGAACACGTCTATTCCATTCGGAGGACATATCAGGCTGGAATCCTGGGCTGTCAAAAAGGAAACCATAAAAAATAAAAACGATAAACAGATATACTTTTTATTCACGTTTTTTTCTCCTGTCTAATTCTTGCTTATAATTGTTATATGCAAAGTATTGAATATCCTGAACCAACCGAATTTAATGACTCCCTCGAGCAATTCAATCAATTTTATATCACAGGGATACAGGAACAGCAGAAATCTGTATCATAGAAAAAAAGGCTGCTTAGGTAAGCCCTGCTTGGAAATTACATAGGTTTCTGGAAACTGATTATCCAGTTGTTCCAATCCAATTTGCTAGTTTCATCCATCGAACCATCGAAAGTGAAAAAAGGAACGTCAATTCTCAAATAAAGATCCTGTTTAAATATGGATGCATCGAAACGCAAACCAAACCCACCATCCAGCAAAGTGCGTTTTATATAATTCTCTTTGGTCAGATCCGGACGATCCCAGAACAACCCACCATCCACAAAAGCCGCGAGTTCAATATCGGTGTCTGCATTCGGTATTTTTATGTAAATGGATCCCTCTGTGGTAAATGCCGCCAGCGCTTCCGCACCTCTTTCACCCTGGCCTACAAAACCGCGCAGGTTCCCTTCACCGGGTAAATGGTAGTGACTAAAAAGGTCTTCCTGGCCATAAAACTGATCCACCAGATAGTTCTTGCGTAAAAGATCATTGGAACTGTTTCCTTCAATATTGTAGCCTTCCTGGCCTGGCACACCCTTCTCATTGGTCCAGATCTTCCCTGCAATAACCCGCTGCTTGAACCTGATTTGCGTTGTTATTTTCTGTTGAGGTTTAATCTCTGATAATGGTGCCAGATCTTTCCATGTTTTATTAAATGAGCCTGTAGCAGTCAACCGGGTAAATTTCCAGGTTGAATAGCTGCCAATGGATGAAGCGCCGTTTAAATCAAAACGGACAGGGCCAACACCCCCATCCCATCCTAAATAACCAACGGCCAATTTACCATCCGTACTGTATCCCAGGGGAACAGCCCGGGTGGAGTCATATTCCGGCTGTATATAAAATCCCGTTGAAAAATTATGAGTTGGTGTCCGGCCGTAAACCCGGTTCCATTGTTTTTCAATTTCTCCGCCAAATTCCTGCACACCTGGCCGATTAAATGTCCAAAAATGAAACGTTGTTCTTGGTAAAATATGGACCGGCTCACGCCAGCCGCCAACGTACCAGTACAACTCTTTAGATGCCAGTGCATAATTGGTCCGGATTGTTGTGCTTTCATAGGGACCATAATCCCAATCCACGGTGAGGCCGGGGGCAAAATCAGCAGAATCGCTGCGGTAGTAAAAATAAGGCATCCAACGCACCACATATTGATCCCGGGGATCATACCAGCTTCCTGGCCAGTTGAACATGATGTGGTGTTTCATTTTGGTTGTATTATTTCGATAATCCATATCTACTGTCTGAACATCCGGATCCAGGGTCACTGCCACCGGTTCTTGGTTCACGGTATAGGAGAAAGTGTCCTCGAAACGCCAGAGCTGATTTTTCCACCAGCGGCGATCAACCGTTCCGTCCTTAAATTGCGTCTCCACCAGCAGCGGCATGAAACGGTCGCCTAAACACGCAATTCCAAGGTTTATGTTCCATTTGTTATTTTCATTTTGTGATTTACTGAAGGAACGGATACCGTAATCCAGATGGTGCGTTGTATGCAGCCAGGGATTGAAAAACCAGTCCAGTTCCCGGCCGGTGAATTCTTCCATGGCTTTCACAAATCTTAATTCATTGACATGTTTCAGTTTCCAAGTATCATAATAATACTGCATGGCACTATCATAGAGAGAGTCACCCAGAATATAATTCAGTTCGTTCAGCATCAGCGCTGGTTTTGTATAGGCATTCTGCCTGTAAGAGGAACCATTTAAATAAAGATAAGATGAACGGCTGATGGGTTCATCATGCCCGCTTCTCATGAAGTTGATAGCATACCATTGCGCAGAATGCAGGCTGTTTCCCAGAGGCCAGTGCTTGGCCGGGAATTTTCCATATTCATCATCAATTGTTACATCATAGCCATGGACTCCATAGCGATCCGACAAATAATTCCTGGTCTGGTTCGTGGTAAAGCCCTCATCCAGCCAGGCCTCATCCACTTCATTATTGGCCAGGATACCATAAAAATAGATGTGGCCAATCTCGTGCACGATCAATCCTTCACTTTCGCGGCCGTTCATAACCAGCATAGGGTATTCCATACCGCCGCTTTTCAGCCGGTCAGTCGTGGTCACCTGGGGATAGGGATACAAGCCAAATTTTCCTTCCAGCCATTCCAGTGCCCGGACCGAGCGTTTTAAAACTGCTTTGGTCCATTCTTCGCCGCGGGTCTTGTGGTACAACACATGGACATCAATGTCCCGCCATCTGCCATGTTCGTAGCGCAAATCCGGACCGGAGACCCAGGCAAAATCATGGACATTCTCCGCAAAAAAAGTAACCTGGCGCCGTGCGGTGGAATCGGGTTGTACAAATGTACTGTCAAAAATTGATGACCAGATATAATAATCAATAGTGGTATCTACTGTAACATCTGACCATCCCGGATCACCATCGATCACAATACCGCTGGCACCAATGATAAATGCTTCAGGCAGATCGAATTGCACTTCAAAGTTTCCAAATTCACCGTAAAATTCCCCTTCCGCGTGAAACACATCCGCATGCCACCCCTGTTCATCATAAACCACCATTTTGGGGTACCATTGGGCCATGTTGTATTGCCCGCGGTAGTAGCCTGCCCGTTCCACCATTTCACCCACATGATGAGTCCAGCTCACATCGATCCTGAGCATTTCCCCTGGTGCCAGTTTTCGATTTAAGGTGGCTTTCAGTATGGTATCATCGACGGAATATTTTTTTAAAACCGGTTCTCCTTTTTTTGCCAGATTAAAATCATGGATCTTGATTTTACTAGTGAACCCCTTCAACCTATCCTTAAAATATTTTGCCCGGGATGCCCGTCCATAATTCCCTGTATACTCCCGGTCTTTCACGGATCCCAGTTGAAACGCATTGGGATAGAGGTGCATATAGATGCGGTCAAGAGAATCGGGGGAATTGTTGGTGTATTTTACAATACTCCTCCCTGCCAGCTGCTGCAAGGAATCATGAAGGGTAACCTCCATTTTATAATCTGCGCGCTGCTGCCAATAGCGATCTAATGGATCACCATGCAATACGGAAAGGATACTTAATATAAGCCCCGTGCTTAGATGTTTCACCTTTCTTTGGGAATCTAAAATAAAGTTTACAGGTAAGGTTTAAGATCTTTATAGAATATATGTTCTGGCCGGGGACCAATATATTTTTTTACTATATAACCATCGCGGTCAATAATGAATGTGGTCGGTATACCATTGATGGGCCTGCCGGTAGCTTTGCCGTACTCCCATCTCACGATGTCGGTCTCACGCGCCTCAATATCTGTGAGCAATGTATAGTTGATCCCGAAATGGTCGGAAAATCTTTGTATATTTTCCGGCGGTCCCGAGGTCAGGGTCACGCCCAGAATTTCCAGTCCGCTTTCCTGGTACTTATCCACCAATTCAATAAAATCGGGTATTTCCCTGCGGCAGGGTCCGCACCAGGTACCCCAGAAATTAAGCAGCACAACCTTACCCCCGTAGTCGGCCAGTTGTACCCGGTTCCCTTCCAGATCTGCCAGGGTAAAATCAGGTGCTTTTACAGCGCCTTTGGGACGCGCTGCCTTTACGGTTTTCTTAGGGATATTCTTTTTTTGTGCCTCGGCCTGAGCACTGCCCTGGCCGCACCCCATTATGACCGCAGTAAGGGTAAATAAAATCGTTTTCTTCATCATATCCGGTTTCATATTACAGTCATATCCATTTTTACTTATCATCACAAAATCTTATAAAGTCATGGAGTATCACTGCGATTGCGGGAATTATATGCTGTCATTCCACTCAAAAGAAAGTCCGCAAATCCCCTTGGCATGTACCCGCCCGTATCAGCCAATGTGAATTCATCCGCAGGGTCAAGCACCACATAGTAGGGCTGGGTGGCCTGCTGATAACGCTCGAATTGCAGCCGGGCAAAAGCCTCGCTCAGGGAATCTTTTTTATCTACGTAAAGCCGGGTCAGGACCATTTTATCAAATTGCTCTTTCACGGGACCGGTTGGAAATATGCGCCGTTCCATCACCCGGCAGTTGGCACAATATACTCCTGTGAAATCAATAAATAACGGTTTACCTGTTGCCTTGGCTTTTGCCAGGGCTCCGGCATAATCATCCACATACCAGCCCTGCTGTCTGGCCAGATCATCCTCCGTTGGCGGCGGCGGTACCATTGCCTCGATGATTTCTTCCACCAGACGCGGCATGTCGGCATAATGGTATGTGGGGGCAGCAGTAAGGGACAGGCCTATGGGAAATAGAACCAGGCCGGTTAGCACAGTACCCACCCAGCGGCCCCGACCGATTTGAAACGGTTTTATTTCCGCTTCGGATGAACCCACTGTATAAAAACCCAGTAGGTAGGCCATCTGGGCGATTCCAATTAGAATGAAAATCGCCAGCACCACATTGCGTGGCAGAAAATCCAGATTCCATTCCAGGTCCGGCACCCATAAAAATTTTACTGCAGCGGCCAGTTCAATGAATCCAAAAACAATTTTTACTGTTTCCATCCATATGCCGGAACGAGGCAGACCTTCTAGGGCCTTGGGGAAGAGCGAAAGCGCAACGAAGGGTGCAGCAAACACCACGCCGTAAATCAACATGCCGTAAAGGCTGGTAAACAACCCGGCGGCGGTACCCGCAGCGGCTACCACCAGGAGTGTGCCTACAACAGGAACCGTGCAGCTGAAACTGGTAATGGCAAAAGCGACCCCCAGCAGCAGAGAGCCCAAATGTGCGCTTTTTGCCGATTGACCTGCCTGGTCGGTCCTGTTTAACAGACGGCTGGCAACATTAACATTTATGATACCAAACATCCACAGGGCAAAGAAAATGAATAAGATTCCCAGCCCCAGGTTTATCCAGGCATTGGTGGCAATAAAATTGCCAATATTTGCATAGCGTGTTCTGGCAGCTACATCACTGACTCCCCAGGAGAGCAGACTTACAACCAGACCGAGCACTACAAATGTTCCAGAAATTCCCAGCCCATACATTGTAGCCACTGTTTTCTTACCAATATGTTTTTCATCCGCCAGTTTGCCGAAAAAGGAAATAATGATGGGAACCATGGGATAGACACAGGGCATAACCCAGCTCAGGATGGCACCGCCCACAGCCAGCAGGAATAGCCCCAAAAAGGAGTGCCCAAATCCATCAGAACCGTTATTGTCAGCAGAAGATATTTCAGCCACGAGAGAATTTCTGTCGGATCGTGGGGCACCAGGTTCAATGGTAACCTGAACAGAAACGGCCTTGGTTGTTGGGGGATAGCACAGCCGGGCATTGCAAACCTGAAAGAAAAAGTCCACCGTTAAATCGTAAGTACCAGGTGCAAGGGCTGATTTCAATCTAACAGGGGCATTAAAGATTGCACCACTGGTGTGATAATAGGAATTGGTTTCAAAACCTTCATCCCATTTATATTTTGGTTCTGGCTCCCGGACCATCCCCGCCATGGCCACTGCTTTTCCGGACACATTGATGGCGGTGGGTATGGGGCCATCACTGGTCTTATAAATCGAATAAATGAACCATTCTGGATCCATACTGGCGATGACCGGAATATGGATAACTTCGCCCGCCCTGGCCCCGGGCACGTTGCCGGTACGGACGGACACAGGATTTTCCAATTGTGCGGTTAAACCTGTTGTGAACAGAAAAAGAAATAAAAACTGTTTCATTATGGGATTTCTCGCCAGTCGGCGGCGCGGAAAGTAATGGTTATTCGTCCTTATCCCAACCATTGTTTTAATTTATAAAATACATTGCTTTTTCTATTAATCTTGCTTCTGAGTTCCTGGAGATTTCCTTCCGCTGCCTGGCGGCCGTTTTCCACCAGGGTGTCGAAATGACCATAATCTGACCAGTGCAGACCCAGGACTTCCGGGGTGATCAGGAAATCAGCTTCCTTTATAATTGCCGTTGTTAACCTGGACCCCGTGATCAGATCCGCTCTTTTCATAATCTCAACCATATTGGGAGAACGCAGCTGGGGCAAAGATCCGCGATCGATATTCACCGCAAGTACAAAATCACACTCATCCCTCAATGTAGAAATGGGTAGCGGATTGGTCACCCCGCCATCCACCAGCATTGCATCCCCATCCCGGGTCGGTTTTACAAATCCGGGAATGGAGCAACTGCGGGCCACAGCTTCAATAAGGTTTCCGCTTTCGTATATATGATCGCTGCTGGTTTGGATATCCGTGGCCACCACTTTCAAAGGAATCTGCAATTCTTCAAATGTCCGCACCGGCAATAAGAATTCCAGCATTTCGTCTATTACATCCCGTTTAATGATATAAGATCGATTGACCCCCAGAATAACAGCAAAATGATCCCGGATTTTTTTGGTGGCTTTTTCCAGTAGTGTTTCTGCATTGCGGTCGTTCATCAGCTCAGCGGATGCCCGAAATTTTGTAGTTTCATTCATCAGAAATTCCCTGAAGCGGGATTCCATCCACGCAGGATCCAGTGTGGCGGCATACATGGCGCCGATCACAGCACCCGCACTGGTGCCTGCCACTAGTTCAGGGATTATTTTATGTTCATGAAGTACATGCAGTACTCCAATATGGGCTGCGCCTCTGGCGCCTCCGCCCCCAAGGGCCAGCCCTAAAAAGGGTGGTCTCACTTTTCCCTTTGTTCCAGGCGTACAGTCATTTCAACGCGGTCGTTAGGATTGTCTCTGCGGTCCCGGGGTACATTGACAATCTGATCGATGATGGACTGTCCTTCTACCACCTGGCCGAAAACAGTGTAATTGTTATCCAGGTTGGGGGCGTCATTGGCGCAGACAAAGAACTGGCTGCCAGCACTGTTGGGATCCTGGGCGCGGGCCATGGACAGGATCCCTTTTTTATGTTTGATTGAATTGAATTCCGCCGGAAGCATCCAGGTTGCAGAATCCTTTTCATTGCCAATCCCGAAATATTTTGCGGCGTGGCCGCCCATTCCATGGCGGGATCTGTCTTCGGATTTGCTGTTGGGGTCCCCGCCCTGGATCACGAAGCCGGGAATCACCCGATGAAAGATGGTGCCATTGTAGTAACCGTTACGGGCATGCATTTTAAAACTCTCTGCGTGCTTGGGTGCTGATTCATCAAAGAATTCCACCACCATGTCACCATATTTAGTGGAAATAACCACTACCTCCTTCTTGGGTGTTTCACAACTCACGATCATGACTCCTGTTAAAAAAACTGTTAGTAATATATTTATTATTTTCATCATCAAAATCGACTCCCTGGTTTCTGAATTGGAAACGCTGCCAGTTCTTCCGGCACGTCGCTTTGTTCATAGCTGACCGCTTCCAGTTTTACAACGGCATACTGATTATCATGGATGCTGACGGTGCCATTGCTCCTGTCCACCAGCACGCCAACTCCAATGATATTGCCACCGGCTTGCTTTACCAAACTCATCACCTCTCTTACAGAACCGCCTGTAGTGACAACATCTTCTACGATCAAAACTTTTTCCCCAGCTTCAATGCCCAGCCCTCTCCGGATCACCATGCGCTTATCTTTCCGCTCGGAAAAAATGGTTCGCACCCCCAGCTGACGGCCCACTTCCGTACCCAGCACAATTCCGCCAATGGCCGGTGTTATTACCAGGTCCGGGGCCTGGCCGGCAAACTGTTTTGCAATCAAACTTCCGAAAGTAGTCAAATGTTCCGGAAATTGCAAAACTTTGGCACATTGAAAGTATGCAGCGCTGTGCCGCCCTGAAGTCAGGACAAAATGTCCTTCCAGCAGTGCTTCCGTAGATTTAAAAATATCAATTATTTTTTCTTTATCCATTGAAAACTTCATTCATTTTTTCAACGTAATTCTGCGCTGCATCATGGATAGCCCGTTCACTCAGGTCACCGGCAAAACTGATCCCCCGGGAGATATTGATCAATGCTACCCCGGTCTGGCTACCTGCTTTCACGCTGTGGTGCAGGTTCCCGCCCTGGGCACCTACCCCCGGGATCAGCAACGGCAGTTCCGGCACAAGGCCGCGGATGAGGACCAACTCTTCCGGGGCCGTAGCGCCTGCAACCAGCCCCACATTCTCATGTTCATTCAGGGCGTTGGCCCAGGCAGCCACCTTTTCATAAAGCGGCCTGCCGGCCAGCTGTTCATTTTGGAAATCCGCAGCCGAAGGGTTGGATGTTCGGCAGAGAATAAAAACGCCATTTTCAGGATGTCCCAGGAAAGGTATGATGCTGTCCTGACCCATATAGGGATTCAGGGTCACCGCGTCAAATCCAAAATGGGTAAAAATACTATGGGCATACTGGGCCGCTGTACTGCCGATATCACCGCGCTTGGCATCAGCAATCCTGATATGATCTGGCCCTATATAATCTACTGTTTCTTCAAGCCAGCCAAATCCTGCACTGCCCCAGCGTTCGAAAAAAGCGAAATTAGGCTTGTAGGCTGCTGCCAGATCCCGTGTGGCATCGATCACTTTTCTGGCATGGATTTTGAGCTCACTCAGATCTTCTGACCCCAGCATCTCCGGGCTAATATCCAGACCGACACAGAGACATGACTTTTTCTTATCTATAGCAGACTTCAGACGGTGATTGAAAGAAATCATAGACATGTAAATTACCCTAAGTGGTCAACATCCTACAATTTGATTCCACCGTAAGATAGAATAAACTATTAATGCCTTTAAGGATATTCGATGCATTCCCTAAAATAAACCTATGGCAGAACCCAATTTCCAGCCAGATAAAGAATCTACCAGCAAGGTTATAGCATCCAGTGGCCCCTTTCAGATCGAACTCATGAAAAAAGTAGGCAGCGATGACTACCCGATTCTGATCAGGATTTCAGAAACCCTGGCTGATGAATTCGGTACCAGATCAAAACTAACACCCAACACTATCCAGGTCTATTTCAACCGGGAAGGATCACTGCCGTTCATTGCCCGTTATCAGGGCGATATCATCGGTTATATCATCGGCGTTCCCATTGAGATCCTGGACCGGGAACCCTGGGCCCGTACGGATATTCATTTTGGGGAGAACAATACATTATATACATATGCCTTTGTTATCGAATCAAAATACAAGGGCAACGGCTACGCCAAGATGCTGAAACGTGTATACCTGAACTGGGCCAGGAAACAGGAGCACCTGAAATACATGACAGGACATGTTATGGAAGGAATCGCCAAAAATTTTACCAGGCAGGTAACCGTGGTGAACCTAGTAGCAAACTGGCAGGGCACCAGCAAGGTCTTTGAATATTATCGGCGCACCCTGGACCCGTAGAGAGTTCTAAAAAATCCCACTTCTGTCCGGTTCCAGTGGGAATGAACAAAATAATATTATTTATTGAGTTTTTTGATCCGTTTCGCTGCCTTCTTGGCTTTTTTTGTCCCGGGATATTCTTTAACAATGATATTCAGCTTTTCAACCGCTTTATCTTTCCGTTTTATTTTCTTCTCATAAATAAAAGCACATTTTTCCAGGCTTACCAATGCCCCTTCTGTCCCGGGATATTTCTCATGTACAACCATATATTGAGCAATAGCTTCTTCGTATTCCTTGCTCTTTTCATATAATTTACCGGCACGCTGGAGCGCTTTTGTAACCTGGACTGTACTATCGGGGTATTCAGAAGCTATTCGGTTGTAAGTGGCAATAGCCTCTTCTTCCTGTCTCAGTTTCGTGGCCTGGATCTCACCAGCGCGAAGTAAGCTGGGAATGGTATAGACATTGGTGGGGTGCTGAGTAACCACCTTCTCATATTCTCCGATCGCAGTTGTCCAGTCATTAAAGTTCTGATCCGCGATGGCAGCGATGCGATATTGGGCTTCTGCTACAAAACGATGTTCCGGGAATTGCTTCAAGAATTGGCGAAAGTTGGCAGTGGCTTCATTATATTCTCCAAATTGTTCCTGTTTCAGCTTGCCGGACTGAAACAATGCAGACGCAAATTCACGGCTGGTTGAATACATGGTCATCAACTTTTCATAGATCATCAGGGCCGAATGATGGGCACCATTGGACAGATCCACTCCAGCCAGCCCCATAAGTGCTTTACTGGCTCGGGGCAGGTGAGAATACAGCCGAAGATACTCCCAGGCCTCCCGTTTGAAAAGCGGTTTCAGTTTTGGATCCCTGAGGCCGTGAACGGCGGAGAGAAACTTAAAATACCTGTTTTGGATCTCCCCTGATCGCGGAGCCTCCTGCAGCAGGGTTACCAGTTTATCCCGGTCGGACTGGTAATATTCTTCCTCCTCTAAAAGGACATATCCATTTTCTATCACCGTCTTTTTCAGGGCAGAATTTGGATAGAGATAAACAAATTTCAGTAAAGCTAATTCTGCTTCATCCCATTTTTCCTGATCAACGAAGGATTCAATCATAAACCTTTGTACATGGTCGGAATGAGCATTGGGGAAATAGATTTTTAGGTACGTATCGTATTCGCTGATCTTATGTTCTCCCAAGTCCTTTGAAGGTCTGGCCAACCGGCCCAGGAGATGTCCGGATTTTTTGGGTTGTTCCGCATGCAGCATACGCAGGAAATCAAAATAGCCCTGTTCCGTGGGTGCTGCAGCAGTAACTGGTTCTTTAGAAGCTACCTGGTTGCCTGATGAATCTGCGGGCGCATGGGCAATTGCCCCGGAGGTGATTGAAAATATAATGAAACTGATCAGATATTTTTTCATAACTACGCTCTTAATATCATATTTATAGAAATTACAAAATCATTCCTACTTCCCGCATCTTAAATAAACACAGACCTGGCAATTCAAATTTATACAAGGTATTGCGGCTTCCCCGATTTTGTATGTTGGTTTAACAAAGATGAGATTGAATGATGTTTTCTAAAATAATTAATTTTATACGGGATTAATGCTGTAACTGTAATCAAAGCAAATAACTGAAAGAGTTATAAAGTCTTAAAAAATAAAATTAATGGAGTAATCTCGATTATGAATGTTGATAATATTTTTTTCCGAAAAGCTGAACATAAAGATAGAGATCAAATTGCTGGTGTTTTATTGGACTTTTATAATATGGAAAATGCTAAAGAGGCTTTAAGAACCTTTGAAACAGAGGCAAATAAAGACTTTCATTACATTGTTGCAATGGAAAATGAAAAAATTATTGGTTTGGTAACCTGGATCATGCATGGTCTCCCAAAACATGGACTATTTGAATTAGACAGAATTTGCCTTCTTTCAGGATCTAGAGGTAAAGGTGTTGGGAAAAATTTAATCGATGTATTGATTGATGATGCCCGTACTTGGTATGAAAATAATGGAGCAGTCATCAGAAAGCTTTATCTTTTAACTCACGAAGATAATACCAATGCACACATCTTTTATGAAAAAGTTGGGTTCATACATGAGACAACTTTAAAAGATCATTATTATGAAAATAAAGATGAACGTGTGTACACTATATTTTTTCCTGGATTTAATAAATAATATTCAGTTAATAGAAAATGTGCGGAATAATAGGCTATATTGGTAATTGAGATTCTGTTTCCATTTTATTAAGGGATCTCAAACGATTGAAATATAGGGGCTATGACGCAGCAGGTATGGCCCTTAATAATATAAACCACCTGAAAAAAAGCCGGGAAAGTTTCATTTTCTAATGCCGATAAAAACCTGGTTCAGTTCGTTTTTGAAGCCACTGCCCCGGAAAGAAAACAGTATCATTAAAGTTCCTTTATTCTAATAATATAATTTCTTTAATGATTCTCGTGTGCTCATATGAGCAATCATCAGCCTAATACAAATAATAGCAGCGGTGCAATACGGTTAATTAGGTTCCTTGAGTTTCAAATACTTTTCTAGAAGATCGTTGTACTTTTCTTGAAGCTTAATATACTTTTCATCCGTCTCATTATTGCAAACAATACAGCCGATCAATTTTTTTTATTTCTTCTAATTGTTTGACCTCAAAACTACTTTCCGACATGATTATTTCCAATTCTTCCAATTCCGGCTTGATAGGGCGATCAACAAAAGTATCCTTGTTTTCATCGATTTTACAGGCCCGTATTCCATTCTCTGAAATGGAAAGAGTATAACCTAGTTTCCTTGCAATCTCTTCCGCTGTGCCTGTATTAAAATTTTGACTTTCCCGGATCTCCAGCTATAAAGCCGCGATCTGGTAAGGCCTGTAACTTCTTCAAACTCTTTAGCGTTAAGCTGGCTGATCTTAATTATATCCAGGACAGCATCTAGTCTGCTATTATATATTTTCATAATAAAACTAATCTAATATGGCCAAATTTATGATAGTTAATGGTATTTAAAAGCAATCTTAAATTATAAAACTAAGAATTCTCCAGCCTGAAAGATGGCTGGCAGGCGAAGGTCCTCCATAGGCGGCTAAACGGACAGGTGGGCGGTGCTTGATGTCATTTAATCACTGCAATCATAATGATCGTACCCATTGAGTATATCATTTGCGATCAAAAGATCGATTACATTTATTTTATAGTTAAAATCAAAATCCCAGTTACAGTCCTGTTCAAACCCTAAAATAGTTTGTTCCAGACAAACCGTGTTTTCGAACCCATGGAGATCATCGGCATAACACGCGCTTGAGTATGTTGTATAATAATTTGGTTCACTGGTGATGATTAAATCATAATTGTTATTATAAAAGGAAATACCTTCGTGCTGAGTTGCATCTGACATATAAAGTACCCCATGGATCGTACCCGTTTCTGGATCTACATCGATGATTCTATGACTATCTTCACTTAGAATAAGGATTCTGCCGGTTCTTTCATCGAAAGTTAAAGAAGACAGATCTTCCATGATCCCGTCGAATATTGATTCTGCATCAAAGGGAATATCCGGCGTAATCACAGTATCTGCTGATGTACCGGGCCTCTGGAATTTGTAAAAGGCCTGCGGATTTTTTTCTTTTACAATATAAAACGTTTCGGTTAAGGGATTATAAGTGACTCCTTCCGGCCCGTCATTTCCATCCGGATAGGCAAATGTAATTTTTTGGAAATCATCCGGGTCTATTACCATATCATCCTCACTATGCGGAATATTCCCTATATATAAATCTCCTTCTTCAGTAACGACAGCAAATTCATCATGCCCCAGAAAAGCAATATCTTCCGTATCACCAAAGGTGCCACCGGAAATTGTTCTCAGGATATTACAATTAGTATCCGTTTCCCAAATGGTGCCATAGTCATCTTCTATCATGTACAGATAATTATTTAACTTATTCCAGGTTACTCCAGACAGTTCTCCATTTATTATGCCTGCTATTTCCGTCGCCGGTGTAGTCAGTGCATAATAATTAAGCGGACCATCCTGGGCACGGATAGCAATAAAAAAGAGAGTAAAGAAAAAAAATTTACCCATTTCCTGACTGAAAATTTATGCTGGTCTGTTGGTAAGTTCTCATTTCTATATCTGCCGACGCCCCACAAGCAGAAAACCCCGGGTGACAGGGACTGATATCACTTCAATAATACCATCTTCTTAGTCTGCCTGAAGTCACCAGCTTGTATCATGTATAAATAGAGACCAGCACTCACTGATGAACCTACATCATTAGTGGCGTTCCAGCGTACTGATTTAAAACCGGTATTCTGCTGGGTATTTACCATAGTCCTAACAACCCGTCCCATCATGTCGTAGATGGTGATATTAACCATAGTATCTTCCGGGAGGTCATAACGAAGTGTTGTAACAGGATTGAATGGGTTGGGATGGTTTTGATGTAGGGTAAATTTATCTGGTATCTGATGCCCATCTACTGAAAGCTCCACTGCAATGCCAGTTAATTGGACTGTCACTTCTTCCTCATCGTTATCATTACTGTAAATGGTAACAATACCGGAATATTCACCCGTGGCTACCGGGACGAATCTTACCTGAACATCTAAATTTTCACCGGCACCTAAAGAACCATCATTGATATTTATATAAAAGGGTGCGTCAAGAATGATATCATCAATTTCAAGCTGTGTATTGCCTAAATTGAATATTGGCATATCAAGAATCGTTGAATCACCAATCGCAACTTCGCCAAAGTCTAAGGAATCAGTATACATATATATTTCTTGCACAGGCGATAAACAAGTACAGGATATAACATTAGAAAGAGAACTTTCAATATCTGGAAAATTATGTGATGAGACTTGGAAAAAATTAGTTACACCAAGGTTTATATTAGAAATTTGGTATGAATTATTTGTTGTAGAATCTATTTTAGACATCATGTCTTGAGACAAGCCATGGTAGATATAATATTGAATAACATTATTTTCCCCAAATTGGACAAAATTTAGCTCAAATGAATTATCATAAGTATTTTCCCACAGGTACGGTTTATCAGCCGTTCCTTCCCAGTCAAACCTAAATGCTCTATAGATCCACACACCTCTTTTATTATTATTATCATCGAAGTACTCTCCAATTGATAATTCAAATGTTTTCGTACAATCTTGACCCACTTCGATTATTGTAGTTGGAAAATCTGTCATATTCCATGCACCAATTATATTCTCGTTCTGTAACCTTTGAACATTACCCATCCAAGGACTGTAGTTAAATAAACTGTCTCGATATTCCCAAGTTAGAGTTGCTGTCATATTTAATTCATCTAGCTGATACTCAACCATTCTTGAATATTTTGGATGTTTATAATTCCCATTATCATAGATAGTGATATTTCCATTTGTTAATCTGCGTATATCATGTTGATAGCAGAATGGGGTAGGGATTGAGTGTTGAAAATCTAGACTATCATTTAAAAAAGTAAATTCATTATTAACACCACCTAATCTCCATATAATATCTCCAGTCTGTCGATCAATTTTGGTTATTTCGTCCATGTGTCTAGATGAAAGTAATATATTTCCATCTGTATCTATTTCAATTGCGTTAGCATGAACATAGTAAATGTGTTGACTTGTAAGATCTATATGTGGAGCGTCCGTTAGTTCAAAGTAATCAGCACTATTCCACTCAAAAACAATATTTTTATTTTGGTCAATTTCTTGAATAATATAATCCTCAACTTGTGCAACAGGTGAACCTCCTTCAATAATTTGACTTAAGTCTACAGTACGATACGCTCTGGCGCCCAGTAGGGCGTTCCCATTCAACAGTAATTGAAATTCATGATTATCCATCCAATAATTCTCTGAAGTAAAACTATCTATTATGGCATAATGATTATTCATTATATATGCAGTTTTTTGTGAATTGGGAGACAATGCTTCTATGTATGATAAATGACCACTCGGCTGAACTTTAAAATCATGTGCATACCCATTAGTTTTTCTAAAAAATATTGGTTCTCCCAAATTATCTAAAATCATTAAATAATTATTTATTATTGGTTGCTCATTTGTATAGGTACTTAAAAAAATATAACCAGAATCCGGATTATTATTTATACTAACTGCTATTTGCGGGAAATCCAGTGGGAGACTATAATTTGGATTAGTGGGACTGCATAAAACGACACAAACATATAGCAACAGCGCTGTAATGCGGTTAATCATTAAATAAATCTACCCATCACCCCACAAACAAAAAACCCCACGAATGTGGGGCTTGATGTTGTGAAAAGGGTAAATCTATTTTAGTAAAACCATCTTCTTGGTTTGCCTGAACTGCCCGGCCTGAATCAAGTACAAATAGAGACCAGCATTAACTGGATACCCAGCATTATTGGTAGCCGGCTTAGAAATAGAAAAATATAATTTACTAATCCTCATCGTTGAAAAATTGCTCCCAGGCTTTCCTGGGCGGTGCAGGGGTGAGCAGGCTGCCCGCAAACAGTGCCAGGATCGACAGTCCTGCTGCCGGATAGGTCAACTCCTGAAAAAAAGGATGCATGCTTGTAAATCCACTCCAGTCCGGCAGTACATAGGTCCAGATCAGTGTTACGGATGTCCCAGTAACAATGGAAGCCAGGGCACCCACAGCAGTGGCCCTTTTCCACAGGAATGCTGCCATCAGCGCCGGCGTAATAGAGGTGCCATAGATGTTGTACGCGGTAAAAGCTGCATTCAGCACTGTTTTAAACTGGCTGACCAGCAGAAAGGCAATAATGCCCAGGACCAAGACCAGGCTCCGGCTGATCAACAGCACCTGTTTTTCATCCGCACCCGGATGGATGTAGCGCTGGTATACATCCCGGGTCAGATTCGTGGCCGGGATCAGCAAAAAAGAATCTGCAGTGGATACAATAATGGCCATCATGGTGGACACCAGCAGCAGCCCCAGGACCACGGGCAGACCCGCAAAACGGGCAATCGCCGGGATCACCGATTCACTACCTGCCTGCCGGGCTTCCAGCAAGG
>Ga0209019_1000649_pt1 | contig 17546 bp, 15 predicted proteins | sample METZYME_3_300m_FD_187549 | JGI IMG/M metagenome (GOLD analysis project Ga0209019, IMG submission 187549) | Marine microbial communities from oxygen minimum zone in mesopelagic equatorial Pacific - METZYME_3_300m (SPAdes) (version 2) | ecosystem: Environmental > Aquatic > Marine > Oceanic... | reverse complement strand
CGCTCCAGTAGCGTTTGGTTAATTTAGAGGCCAAATGACCCAAAACATCTATCTGAGAAAACAGTTTTTCAGAAGAATTCTAAAGAATCTGCCACACCTCCTTTTGGCAATTGGTGGCGTGTGGGGACAGACCTATTTCCCGCCTTACGGCCAATGGGAAAGACAACAGCCAAAAGACGTGGGCGTAAATTCCCGGCTTCTGGAGCGTGCTGTGAAGTTCGCCATTGAACATGAAAACCAAGCACCAAGAAAACTGGAAGATTTTATTAAGGCCACCCTTACTCAGGAACCGCACGGTGATATAATCGGTCCCACAAAAGAGCGAGGAGAAATGACAGGGCTTATTGTCAAGGATGGCTATATCATCACTGAATGGGGAGATATTGATCGTGTCGATATGACATTTAGTGTTACAAAAACATATTTATCCACCACTGTGGGGCTTGCCTATGACCGTGGGATGATACGAGATGTTAAAGATCGTGTTCAAGAATATTTACCTACTAATCATTTCACAGGGGAACACAATAATAAGATCACCTGGGATCACCTGCTCCGGCAAACAAGTGACTGGCGCGGCACCTTATGGGACAAACCAGCCTGGGCCGACAGACCTCCGCGGGACGCTTCATGGGACGAGATGCAAAATCAGCCTCTCAACGAACCAGGTACCCATTATAAATACAATGATGTCCGGGTTAATCTCTTGGCTCTGGCTGCATTGCATGTTTGGCGGAAGCCCCTTCCGCAGATACTCCGAGAATATGTGATGGATCCTATTGGCGCCTCAAATACGTGGCGGTGGCACGGATATGAGAATTCCTGGGTACTCATGGATGGCCAGATGATGCAATCTGTCAGCGGTGGTGGTCACTGGGGTGGTGGTATGTGGATCAATGCTCTGGATCATGCCCGCTTTGGATATCTTTTCTTACGGGGAGGAGAATGGGATGGCCGGCGTATTATATCAGAAAAATGGATCGAGATGGCAAGAACACCCGGGCCCGCCAACCCTCGCTATGGTTATATGAACTGGTTTTTAAATACTCCGGTTGAAAGGGATGGAAAAACCACCTTGGATGTCCCAGCTGCACCAAAATCAACTGTCACTTTTCGGGGAGCAGGGTCCAACATAATTTATATAGATTGGGACAATGATCTATTGGTGGTTGTCCGGTGGATAGACCGCAAACACTTCAATGAGTTCATTGAAAAAGTACTCGCATCCATCAAAGATTAAATTGTAAACCATGCTCTAGGAGGATTAGACATGAAGAACCATACAATTGTTTCATTGATTGCATTATCGCTCCTCACCGCACAGACAACAACAGTTGAGCGCCAGGCCGCCAGTGATATTGTCAAAAAAATCGACCAATTGCAGTCAAAGATTCGGCCTACACAAACGGCAAGAGAGATGGCGGCAAAAAAAGATCGAGATAGAGACAAGGTTCTGAAAAGAGTAGAAACACTTTGGGACGGCCAGCTTCGTGATCTGTCTGATCATATAGGGCAGAACCCTGAAATCGGTTTCCAGGAATATGAGTCCGTAGACACTCTGACCAAAGTTCTTCAAAACTTTGGTTTTTCAGTTACAACAGGTCAGGCAGGTTTGGAAACAGCATTTGTTGGTGAGTGGAAATCTCCAGCCAAAGGAAAAGGGGCCACTATCGGTCTTTTTGCCGAGTATGACGCCCTCCGCGGTACTAAAGAACCATTTCATGGTTGTCAGCACAACGGCCAGAGTCCGGCAGCTTTTGCCAGTGCCGTGGCCGTGGCAGAGTTCATGGAAAAACGCAAGCTCCCCGGAACAATAAAGATTTTCGGAACACCCGCTGAAGAAATGGGGCCTCCGGCCAAAGTGATCATGTTTGAGGCAGGTGTTTTTGATGGCACTGATCTCATCGTTCGCAGTCACGGAACGGGTGAAACGACACGGAACAAACCGGGCTTTGGTGTCTGTTGTCTTAACATCAATGAAGTAAAATATATTTTTGAAGGACGCCCAGCCCATCAACGCAGTTCCTGGAACGGTCGTAACGCCCTTACAGCTGCTGTTCAGTTTTACACCACAGTGGATCACCTACGTCCCACATTCCGGCCGGAAGCGGTCATCCAGGGTGTTATCCCTGAAGGCGGTGTTGCACCTAATGTTGTTCCTGACCGAGCTGTAGTGGATTACTACATTCGCTACCCCGATGAAGTTTATCTCGCTCATATCGATGCCATGATTACCAATGCCGCCCGTGCCGCCGCTCTGGCTACAGGTACAAAAGTGACTATCGATAGATATGGTGAATACAGAGACGGAATTACGGTTGGTTCTTTGGAAGAGTTATCTTTTGCCTATGCGGAAAAACTGAATGCTCCTGAGATTAATCCCGAACCGCAGCGACCAGCCGGTTACGAAGAGACCGGTTTCGTTACAAGAAAAATTCCGGGCGTTAGCGTCAGTGTTTATAGTTCGTCAGCACCAGGACACTCCTATGAGCGTTGGCTCGATTCCATGAAAGAGGTGGGTCACACCGGTTTCTTGCTGGACGCTAAAGTAATGGCAGCGATCCTCTATCACTATTTGACAGATGACGATTTCAAAAAAACCGTGCATATGGAGCACAAAACCATGGCCGGGCTGTTCCAAGACTATCTCGATGCTCTGAAAGATGCATATAAAGATGAATTGGGAGATTCGTCAAAATAGAAGATGGGGAAAATTGATTATAAGAAAAAATTAAAACACCTCTACAATCCATCCTCAAAAAAAATCGTCATAGTGGAGGTCCCTCCCATGAATTACCTCATGGTGGATGGGAAGGGTGGACCCGCCGCAGAAAGCTACCAGCAGGCCATTGAAGCACTGTACGGGCTCTCATTTACGGTAAAGTTTGATGTAAAAAAAGGCGTCGGCCCGGATTATACGGTCATGCCACTGGAAGGGCTTTGGTGGGCAAAAGATATGACAGCGTTTTCCTCGGATAGAAAAGACGAATGGCAATGGAAAATGATGATCATGCAACCAGATCATGTCACCGCCAAACATGTGAATGCGGCCACAAAACAACTCAGGGAAAAGAAAAATCCGTTGGCACTAGACAAGATACGATTTGAGTCCTACCATGAAGGTCCCTCAGTTCAAATCTTGCACATCGGGCCTTATGATGACGAAGGCCCCACAATTGCACAAATGCACAAGTTCATTGATGAGAACGGCTATCAGCTCCACATGAAACACCATGAAATTTATCTTAGTGATCCACGAAGATCGAAACCGGAAAAACTGAAAACTGTTTTACGTCAACCAGTAACGAAGGCATAACAATGCAAATTTGGATTCAGTGGCCACAAGGAGAAATCGCCGCCACTCTTGAAGACACTCCTACCTCGCGGGCTTTATTAGATGCTCTTCCCTTTAAATCGTCTGCCAACACTTGGGGGGATGAGATCTACTTCTCTGTGGAACTATCAACTGATTTGGAAAAGGACGCTCAGCAAGTGGTGGATCCCGGCACTGTCTGTTTCTGGACTGAAGGAAGCGCTTTAGCCATCCCTTTTGGCCCTACACCTATCTCAGAGGGAAACGAATGCCGACTGGTAACAGCGTGTAATGTTTTGGGAAAAGTAGAAGGGGATCCAAAAACGCTGAGTTCAGTCATATCAGGAGCGGCAATCTCTGTGGAACTCTACACAAAATAATCGGTCACTTTTTTCCCTCTATTAAAGGCAACTCATTTAAGCTGTGAGCCTTCGTGGTCTTTTTCATTTAGGAGTAATCTACATTGCCTGGGGCAGTACCTATCTTGCCATCCGGGTGGCTGTGCGGCAAGGGGCAGGATTCCCGCCTCTCACTATGTCCGCCATGCGTGTGTTTGCCGGGAGTCTCATTCTTTTTGCGATAGTGGCTCTTTTCCGGAAGAGTAGAATAACCCCGAAAGGGAAGGAATTGGCCGTAGTTGTTGCATCAGGTTTGCTTTTGTGGTTGGGCGGGAACGGTTTTGTAGCAATTGCAGAAACAAGAGTCCATTCAGCATACACCGCTGTTATAATTGGCGCTACGCCTCTCTTGGTGGCTATTATGGAATCACTTCTAGATCGTCGTAAACCTTCTATCACTTTACTGGGATTCTTGTTTATTGGAATTGGAGGCGTGGCAGTTCTAAATGGCCCGGCACTTATAAGTGGAAATCTTGGCGATCTATGGGTTGCGGGCATACTCATAATCGCCTGTGTCAGCTGGGGATTGGGTTCAATTATTCAAAGTAGAAATAAGACAGGGATGACACCTGAGGTTAGTTCTGCCTGGCAACAGATGAGCGGAGGTTTTGGACTTACATTGTTTGCCATCCTTACTCATGAACCTCTTCCTACTCCCACAAATGAAGCATGGACGGCGTGGGGTTACCTAGTAATCTTTGGTTCGGTGATCGCATTCACATCTTATGTAAAAGCATTAAGGCTGCTTCCGACGGGGATCGTCATGACCTACGCCTATGTCAATCCGGTAATTGCTATTATTTTAGGGTGGTTTATTTTGGATGAACCCATTACACGATTTACAATAGGCGGGACGCTCCTGGTCGTTCTGGGTGTAATGGGCATTTTCAGGGAAAAGAAGCGTACGGCGTGACTAGCAACGCTTTTGGCTTGCTGACTCTGTCACTACATTCTCAGCGTAGTACAAGTGAAAGAAAAATTGAGGTAAAAAATGTTAAAACAAATTAATCGAATCACATGTTTCATACTTATATCGATGGTCTCTTTGGCCAGTTCAGAAACCAAACGAGCTATGACAATCGTTGATCTAATTAATGTTCCTTCTTTGGGCGATCCACGACTGTCCCCTGATGGGGGTCAATTGCTTTACACACTTTCAGAACCCGACTGGGGAAAAAATGAGCGGATCCGCCACATCTGGCGAATCAACAGTGATGGCTCAAACCCAATTAAGATGACAAATGGTGAAAACGGTGAAAGTTCCCCCAGATGGTCACCTAATGGTTCTCTCATCGCCTTCATTACAGAAAGAGGCGAAACAGAAAAAAGTGAATCAGATGATGCTAATAATCAAATCTTTATCATCAGTAATCACGGTGGTGAAGCTGAGCCACTAACGGAGCACGAGACAGGCATTTCAAACATTCAATGGTCGCCCGATAGCAAATTCATCTATTTCCTGGCTAACGATGCTAAAAGTGACGAAGACAAGGAGCGGGAAAAGGCTAAAGATGATGTTTTTGCTTTTGATGAAAATTATCAACAGAGACACCTCTGGAAAATATCCGTCGATAGTAAAGGAAGCAGTCGAATCACGGAGGGTGATTTTTCCATCACGAATTACAAACTTTCCAGGGATGGGACAAAGTTTGCTCATCATCGGGGGCCCAATCCACTGTACGGTTCGGCTGAACATAATGAAGTGTGGATAATGAATGCAGACGGAACAGATGCAATTCAGATCACAAATAACAATGTATCTGAGCAAGGTGCTCAACTGTCACCAGATAACACCACAATTCTTTTCACCAGTTTTTCCAACGAGGAGTTTGAGTTCTATTATAACGACAACATCTTCCTCGCTCCAGCAAAAGGTGGAAAACACAAACTGTTACTAAAAAAGATGCCCCATGAAGTTGGTAGTACCACATGGTCTAAAGACGGGCAAAGTATCTACTTCACTGCCAATACAGGAGTCAGAACTGAGCTGTTCTCGGTTACGGTAAAAGGAGAAAAACTAGCTCAGCTAACCAAAGGCGATCATGCTCTCAGAAACTTTAGATATTATCCAAGACTTGACCGTTTTGTGTTCGGCATCGGTGAACAAACTAACGCCGGTGATATTTATACCCTTGAGAACAAACGCCGTGCCTCTCCGAAAAAAGTCACTAAAGTTTATGATTATCTAAACAATGAATTTCGCTTGCCGAAACAAGAAGCTATCCAGTGGAAAGGGGCAGACGGTACCACAGTGGAAGGTTTGCTCTACTATCCTCTCGATTACGAAAAAGGAAAAAGCTATCCACTGTGTGTCCAAACACATGGTGGTCCAGCAGCTTCAGACAAGTTCAGCTTCGGGAGTTGGAGCAGATATGTTCAAGTTCTTACTTCAAGAGGATGGATGGTATTCAAGCCTAACTACAGAGGTAGCACTGGTTATGGAGACGACTATCTCAGAGATATGGTTGGTCACTACTACCGGCAGTCTCATCTGGATGTGATGACAGGGGTGGATCACCTGATCAATAAAGGTCTCGCTGACGGCGACCGAATGGTCAAGATGGGATGGAGCGGTGGTGGTCACATGACAAATAAGATTATTACACACACAAACCGCTTCAAAGCCGCTTCATCAGGTGCTGGTGCTGTGAACTGGATCTCCATGTATGCCCAGAGCGATGTTCGCATATATCGGACACCATGGTTTGGTGGCACCCCCTGGCAAAAAGATGCACCCATAGATGCCTACTGGGACCACTCCCCGTTGAAAGATATCTCGAAAGTGACAACGCCTACACTAGTTCTTGTAGGTGAAAATGACGTTCGTGTCCCAATGCCGCAATCTGTGGAACTTTACAGGGCTCTCAAATCCAATGGAGTTCCTACTCATCTTTATGTTGCACCTCGAGAACCTCACGGCTGGCGAGAGTTGAGGCACGAACTGTATAAAGTGAATATAGAACTGGACTGGTTTGAGAAGTATGCATTGGATCGGGAGTATTCTTGGGAAGAAGCTCCAGTTGATGCTGGTGATAAGCTATAGTTCAAACTCTATAGAATGAATAAAAAAGGCTGGATAACCAGTCTTTTTTATTTTCAGTAGGACTTTCACATTTTTCTTTTTCGGCCACCGCCGTAAACTTGGTCTTTCCTTTAGGAGAAATGTTGAACGGTTTTTTATTACCAAAATGATGGTAGCAGGATTTTTCTTTTTTCACAGACCGGATGCGGGCCGGTTGTACCGCAATGAGCGGAATAAATTCTAACACCACCTCATCTTCCCCACTTTTTTCACCTATCAATCCGTCCACCTTGTCATTAAATGACTGAGAAAAGTCATTCTACCTCTTTAACTGTCGTCGTTGGTTCTCAGTGGGGCGATGAAGGGAAAGGGAAAATCACCGATTATTTCGCCGGAGATTGTGACTATGTGGTCCGGTTCCAAGGGGGAAATAATGCAGGACATACAGTCATCGTTGAAAGTGAGGTGTACAAGCTACACCACATCCCTTCGGGCGTCCTTTACCCTCACCCAGTATCTGTCATCGGCAATGGTGTGGTGATCAATCCTAAAGGTCTCATAGAAGAGATTGAATCATTAAAAGAACGGGGTGTGGAACCAAACCTGAAAGTGAGTGACAGGGCCCATGTTATCATGCCGTATCACATAGTTATGGATGAATGCCTGACCGGCCACCAAGGTGATTTGGCAGCAGGCAGTACAAAGCGCGGGATCGCTCCTGTTTATGCAGATAAAGCCTATCGTCATGGTATCCGCATGGGGGATCTTTTGGAGCCGGCCATTTTTGAAGAAAAACTCCAAAGAGCCTATCATTTTAACAAACAAGTAGTGACGAAAGCTTTCGAAGCAACATTTGATCTCGCTCTAGAGGATATTTACACCGATTATCTAAGCTATGGGGAGACGTTAAAAAATTATATTTGTGACACGCAGGTGGATCTTTATACGGCTTACCGTGAAGGAAAATCATTTCTGCTGGAGGGAGCACAGGGGGTTTCTCTTGATCTCGATCACGGTCTCTATCCCCACACCACAAGCTCCAACACGGTTGCCGGACAGATCAATGTAGGGACAGGCATCGGTTTTAATGGGCAGCGCCGCATTATCGGTGTGGCGAAGGCTTATGTAAGTCGCGTTGGCATTTCCCCGTTTCCCACAGAGCTGGATGGCGACGAAGCTGAACTGCTCCGGGAGAAAGGACAGGAGTACGGCACCACCACCGGTCGACCCCGCAGGGTGGGATGCCTTGATCTAGTTCAACTTAGACAAGCGGTTCGTGTGAATGGTCTCACAGAAATTGCCCTGACAAAGATTGATATTTTGTGCGCCATGAATGAACATAAAATTTGTACAGCTTACAATATTTCGGGAGAGACGGTGTCAGAAATGCCCGGGAGCCTTGGCAAAATGCGTAAAGCGGTCCCGGAATATTCAACTTTAAAAGGCTGGCCAGAAATAAGCGAAAAACAGATTGAAATCTATTGTAAGAATGGATACGAGGATTTGCCCGATTCCATTAAAGACTACGTCAACTTTATCGAGGAAGCGGTGGACTGCCCTGTCACTATCATTTCCCTTGGGCCTCAAAGACACCAGACCATTGTGAGGTAACTGTTGAGTTTTGAGAATGAAACTTTCGACTTCAACGCTCTCTCGGACTCAGAAATTGAAATAAAACTCCAAGATAATAACATACCACTTAAAGTAGAGGAAGCGCTCAAAATTCAAAATGAAATGTTGGGCCGGGCACCGTCCCTATCAGAACTGATCCTATTTTCCATCCAAGGCTCCGAACATTCCAGCTATAAAAGCAGCCGATCACACTTAAAGCAGTTTACCACCACCGGACCCGATGTGGTTTTAGGCGCCAAGGAAGATGCCGGCGTGGTGGCGGTAGCGACGGATAGTAAGGGACATCGCTGGTGTGTGGTCATGAGCCACGAATCCCACAATCACCCTTCTCAGATCGTACCCTATGAAGGGGCTGCCACCGGTGTTGGCGGAAACGTCCGAGATGTTATGTGTATGGGTGCCGAAGTAATTGCCTGCACCGATTCGTTCCGTTTCGGAGAAATTACCAGCAACAAAACCAAATGGATCCATGATGGCGTGGTGGCAGGCATTGCCGGTTACGGGAACCCACTGGGCATTCCCAACATCGGCGGTGACATTTATTATCATGAAGGATATAACGAAAATTGCCTGGTCACGCTGGTAACCCTGGGCATCGTGCGGGAAGATCACATCATTCATTCCTATGCGCCGAATAATGCAGACGGCTATGATCTTATCTTGATTGGTAAACCGACAGACAATAGCGGCTTTGGGGGCGCCAGTTTTGCTTCTCTGGAACTGGAAGAAGAAAAAAAAGAACAGAACAAAGGGGCCGTCCAGGAACCTAACGCTTTTTTGGAACGGCACCTGCTCAAATCCACCTATGCCCTGTTTGGCATCCTAAAAGAAAAAGAAATCATTGAACATATCGGTTTCAAAGATTTAGGGGCCGGCGGCGTGGCCTGTGCCAGTGTAGAGCTGGCGGAAACAGCTGGTTACGGATCTGAAGTCTGGCTGGACAAAGTCCACATCGGATTGAACAATTTGCACCCTTCCGTTTATCTATGTAGTGAAACTCAGGAACGTTTCATGTGGGTTTCACCGCCGGAAGTGACGGCAATGATCGTAGATCATTATAATAAGGTGTTCGACCTACCCGGCGTTAGCGAGGGGGCCCAAGCGTCAGTGATTGGCAAAATCCGCAGTGATGGCCAGTACATTGTTCACAACGGGGATGAAGAGATAGTAAATGCACCGGCGGCTGAAGTGACAGAAGGATTCCTGTACAATCGCCCTTTTGAAGCACGTGAAAAGAATGTAACGGAACCACATATTCCCGATCCCGCGGATTATAACCAAACATTATTGGATATACTCGCCCATGAAAATATGGCGAGCCGGGAGCCCGTGTTTGAACAATACGACAAGCAGGTCCAGGGGCGGATCCATACCGAAACTGGATTGGCCGATTCTGGCGTTATGGCACCCTTCAATTCTGAAAATTACCCGGAAGAAATTCGGAATGTGGGAATTGCTTTGTCCACGGATCACAATCCGCGATATGGACTCATCGACCCCTACTGGGGCGGTGTGAATGCCGTAGTGGAAGCCATGCGAAATGTGGCGGCTGTGGGTGCTACGCCCCATGCGGTTACCGACTGTCTCTGCTTTGGCAATCCGGAGAAGCCTCACCAGATGTGGGAATTTGTGGAAAGTGTCCAGGGTGTGGCGGATGCCTGTCACGCTATCACGCTGAAAGACAATCCAGATGATGCCACGCCCATCATCGCCGGGAACGTGAGTTTTTATAATGAATCCAGTAACGGCGCCATCCCTCCTAGCCCTATTGTCAGCTGTCTTGGACGGCTCAAGGATGTGACCAAAGCGGTGCCCATGCATTTTCAAACATTTGACTCGATCTTGATCATGGCGGGCAAACGAAGAGATGAATTGGGCGGATCCGTTTTTTATAGTCTACATGATGAACTTGGAGCCAATGTCCCCCAACCCAATTTGGAAGAAGTAAAAAATCAGATCTTTGCTCTCACGGACTGCATCAATGAAGATTTGGTTTTATCGTGCCACGATATTGCAGACGGCGGTGTAGCCTCAACCCTGGCGGAGATGACATTCGGGAATGGAATTGGTTGTGACATAACGATTAACAGTGACCTTCCAACCTATAAGATTTTATTTTCCGAAACAGGTGGTTTTGTATTGGAAGTATCTCCGGAAAATGCCGATGCAGTTATTTCTAATTTTTCCAAGTATGGATCGGATGTTTTTCAAATCGGCACCACAGGTAGTAATACGATTCAAATAAACAGGGTGGTGGATATAGTTGTATCCGATGCAAAAGAAACCTGGGCCAACGGCTTGAGAGAGAAATTGTAATGGGTAATGTCGATTACAAATCAGCCGGTGTAGATATTGATGCAGGCAATAAAGCGGTAGAGCGCATTAAAGATGGGGTGAAGTCCACCTTTACATCCAATGTGCTCACGGGGCTGGGCAGTTTTGGCTCGCTTTACGATCTGAAGCCCATTTTTGAAAATTATGAAAATCCGGTTATGGTCCAGAGCATTGACGGTGTGGGGACGAAAACCATTATTGCCCGAAAATTGGGTAAATACGACACCATCGGGATTGATCTCTTAAGCGCCTGCGCTAACGATATCATTGTCATGGGAGCCCGGCCTCTAACCTTTCTCGATTATATCGCCAATGACAAACTGAAGCCGGAAATTATAGAAGAAATCGTTTCTGGTATGGTCACCGCTTGTAATGATTCGGGAGTTTCCCTTGTTGGTGGCGAGACTGCAGAAATGCCTAACACTTACCTGCCAGGAGAACACGACCTGGTAGGTGTCATTACCGGTGTGGTGGAGAAAGACAAAATCATTACTGGTGAGTCTATTCGGCCAGGCGACGTGGTACTAGGACTGCCATCCAGTGGCCTCCATACCAACGGCTATTCTTTGGCAAGAAAGCTCTTTTTTGAAGTGGCTGGTCACGATGTAAATGATTTAATCCCTGAACTGGAAAAATCTGTGGGGCTTACCTTGCTGGAACCTCATATTAATTATACTAATCATGTGTTTGCACTGCTGGATGCTGGAATTGACGTTAAGGGAATTTCTCATATTACAGGCGGTGGATTGATAGAAAACATTCCACGGATTTTGCCGGACGGTATTGGCGTTGATATTCAAAAAGAATCCTGGCCAGTTCCACCTGTGTTTAAGCTTATGAAAAAGCTGGGGAACATAGACTGTGATGAAATGCGCCGAACCTTCAATATGGGTATCGGAATTATGTTTATTGTTGATCCCCATAATGTGGATGCAGTGGAGAATGCCTTAGAAGACCTGACAACAGTTTATGAAATCGGTTCAGTAGTGAGCGGGAAAAAGGAAGTAGGATTTAAATGAGCCTCAAAATCGCCATCATCCAATTCCCCGGTTCCAATACAGAACGGGAAACGCTCATGGCCTGCCGACGTGTGGGACTAAACCCGATTGAATTTTTATGGAATAAACTGGCAGAAAAATTGTCGGACTTTGATGGGTATGTGATTGTAGGGGGTTTTGCTTACGAAGATCGCTCTCGTTCCGGCGTGATTGCTTCATTGGACCCCATTATGAAGCAAATCAAACTTGAAGCAGAAAAAGGGAAACCTGTTCTGGGTATTTGCAACGGTGCACAAATATTAGTCGAAAGTGGGCTCGTTCCCGGGCTGGATAATCATCGGCTGGGAATGGCCCTGACAGATAATAAACGGGTCAAAGGCGATCATGTGGTAGGTGTAGGTTACTATAACACCTGGGCAAACCTGCAAATGACTGTTCCACCCGAGCGATGCGCCTTTACTTATCACATGAAAACAGGTGACTGGATCAACATCCCTCTGGCACACGGAGAAGGGCGTTTTATTATTCCTGATGAATTGCTCTTCAAGTTAAGGGAAAATAACCAAACCGTTTTTCGCTACTGCGATGATGAGGGAAATATTGTAGATGAATTCCCCACCAACCCCAATGGATCCATGCATAACCTAGCGGCTGTGTGCAACTCAGGCGGGAATGTTATGGCCATGATGCCACACCCGGAACGGACTGAAAAAGGTGATGTGATTTTTTCATCCATGAAAAAATTTATCGAAAAGGGAAATCCTATAACTGATCATACGCTAACGTTTGATCGCCCCCATTATGAAGTGGCGAATTACAAATCCAACGGCGATGCCACCGAATGGGTCATCGACATGATCATCACTGATAATGAAGCAGCATCTGTGCAGAATGCTTTGAATCAACTGGGATTTGATGTGGAAATCACACGCCAGACTCATTGGGAAATCGGAACAAACGGGAATAGAAAATCTGTTCTTCAACAGATAGATTCCTCCGGCGAACTTTATAACTCAAATAAGGAGTTCATCCGCAATATTTCACAGAAAGAGGACAGTGTTTCTTTACTTGTCCGTCAGAAAGAGGACATAACAGGGAGATCAAAATACGAATCGCTGAGAGAGCGCTTCGAAATAGATGGCATTACCCACCTCACACACGGTACCATCTGGAATGTGAAGATTGCAAGCGGTAATTTAGATACTATTCTAGGAGACATTTTGGAGACACACATATTCTTCAATCCGTTATCATATGACTGCTATAAAATTCAGTGAAGGGTACGCGGATCGCATCCGCGCCGAACTGAAGAATACACTCACCGAAACCAAGCTGCCGACTGGAGCAAAACGAAAGGGTAAAGTGAGAGATCAATACGATTTCAACGATAAAATCGCTCTTATCACCACTGATCGTCAAAGTGCGTTTGATCGTGTTCTCGCCGCCATTCCTTTCAAAGGACAAGTTCTGAACCAGACCAGTGCCTGGTGGTTTGACCAGACACAAGAAATCATTCCTAACCATGTGATCTCAGTACCGGACCCCAATGTGACACTGGCCAAGAAATGCGATGTTCTCCCCATTGAATTCGTTGTCCGGGGATACATCACCGGCAGCACCAGCACAGCCCTATGGACCGTTTATAATAATGGCGACCGGGAATATTGCGGAAACGCACTTCCGGAAGGACTGGTCAAGAATCAAAAGCTGGATTCCAACATGCTTACCCCCACCACCAAAGAAGAACATCATGATAGACCCATTGCCCCAAATGAAATAGTCAACGAAGGGTGGCTTACTCAAGAAGATTGGGACTTTTGCAGTCAAAAAGCATTGGAACTGTTCGCTTTTGGACAAGAGAAAGCAGCCGAACACGGTATGATCCTGGTGGACACAAAATATGAAATGGGCCGCGATTCAGGGGGTAACATCGTTTTGATTGATGAAATCCATACGCCGGATAGCAGCCGTTACTGGATCACCGAGACGTATGATGAAAAGATGGCAGCTGGAGAAGAACCACAAAATGTGGATAAGGAATTCTTACGGCTCTGGTTTATGGACAACTGTGATCCTTATAACGATGAGACCCTTCCTGAAGCACCGGAAGAACTGGTAGTGGAGTTATCCAGTCGTTACATCTATTTATACGAAATCATCACCGGTGGAACCTTTATCTTCCCTGAAGGCAAGCCGGTTCAAGAACGAATCAACGAAAATCTGAAGGATCATCTATGAAAACTGTCATCATCATGGGTTCTACATCGGATGAACCCCACGCCAAGAAAATCACCGATAAACTGGATGAATTCAACATTCCCTGGGAACAACATGCCGCCTCAGCCCACAAAGAGCCTCTGAAAGTTCTTGAGATCTTGGAGGCCCACCAGAGTGAAAAAGATCTGGTGTACATCACCATAGCCGGCCGATCAAATGCCCTGTCTGGTTTCGTGGCGGCCAATTCTGAACATCCCACTCTAGCCTGCCCCCCCTTTTCGGACAAAGCAGATATGCTTGTGAACATTCATTCCACCCTGCAGATGCCCAGTAATACACCAGTGATGACAGTGATTGACCCAGGGAACTGTGCTCTGGCTGTTAAACGAATCTTCGGTGGCTGATCGGCTAAACGCAATTTCTCCATTAGATGGGCGCTACAGCAGTAGCGTAAAAGATCTGTCCGCCTATTTTTCAGAATCGGCACTCATGCGCTACCGAGTCACGGTTGAGGTGGAATACCTCATCGCTCTTGGTCGCGAAAAAGGGATAAAGGAATTACAATCATTCACCAACATAGAACAAACCAAATTGCGAAATATTTATAAAAACTTTAATGCTGCCGCTGCTCAAAAAATCAAAGAAATCGAATTGACCACCAACCATGACGTTAAAGCGGTAGAATATTTTCTTCAATCCAAATTGAAAAAGACTCTCTATCCTTGGATTCATTTTGCCCTTACTTCTGAAGATGTAAACAATCTGGCTTATTCACTTATGTGGCGGGACGGATTAAAGCAGGTGTATCTACCTGCTGTACAAAATGTTAACAGGGAACTGAAGAAGCTTGCGCGCCGCTATAAAAATTCATCCATGCTTGCCCTCACGCACGGACAACCAGCTACGCCTACTACATTCGGAAAAGAACTAGCAGTATTCTACCATCGACTGGATCGGCAAATAGATCAAATGAGAGTCCACAAACTGCTGGGGAAATTCGGCGGTGCAACAGGAACCTGGTCAGCACACAAAGTGGCGTATCCCAAAGTGAACTGGATACGTTTCGCCAGCTGGTTCATCAAGAGTTTTGGACTGGAACCGAATCTTGTCACCACCCAAATTGAGCCCCATGATTCCCTCGCGGAAAGTTATCATCAAATTGTCAGGGTCAATTCCATTCTCACGGACCTCTGCAGAGATATGTGGTCTTATATCAGTCGTGGAGTACTGGGGCAGAAAAAAGTGGCCGGTGAAGTGGGCTCCAGCACCATGCCTCACAAGATCAATCCTATTCAGTTTGAAAATGCTGAAGGGAATCTGGGTGTGGCGAATTCATTACTGAATCATCTTGCCGCCAAGCTTCCTATTTCCAGAATGCAACGAGATCTGACTGACAGCACCACAATGCGCAATCAAGGTGTTGCTCTTGGGCACAGCACCCTGGCGCTGAAAAATATTTTGAATGGTCTCGGTCGTATCTCTGTTAACAGATCTCATTTGTCAGCCGAACTGGACAAGCACTGGGAAGTGTTAGCTGAAGCGGTTCAGACTATCCTCCGAAAAGCGGGAAAACAGGATGCCTATGAGGAAATGAAGAGACTGACTCAAGGTCAGCAGCTTGATGCCGATTCAATAAAACAATTTGTGTCCCAATTAACCATCGATGAAAATGATAAACAGACATTGCTTAAGCTGACACCGGCCGATTACACCGGACTTGCCCCAAAGCTCGTGGAGATGATCTAATGTGCGGCATTGTAGGAATCCAGGCACAGTCATCTGTAGCGTCAGAACTTTACGACAGCCTGATCCATCTTCAGCACCGGGGCCAGGATGCCGCCGGGATTATCACTTATGATTTCCGCATGCATAAAGAAAAAGGTCTCGGCCTGGTTCGGGACATATTTAATGAGAACAATATGAATCTTCTCTCGGGTAACGTGGGAATTGGCCATACCCGTTACCCAACCCACGGCGGTTTTGGTCATGGTGAGATTCAGCCCTTCTGGACTGAAGTTCCTTACGGTGTAGCTTTGGGTCATAATGGCAATCTTGTCAACTATAAAGAATTAGCTGAAGAGATTACAGGTCGAGAGAAACGGTACCTCAATACTACCAGCGACACTGAGGTTTTGCTCCACATGTTTGCCACCGCGCTGGGACAAAACGGGTCAGCAAAATCAGACAAAGCATTCTTTGAACAAATCTGTGGTGCTGTAAAAAGTGTTTTTGATCGAACCAGTGGATCCTTTTCAGTGGTGGCCGCAATTGTGGGAAAAGGACTTATCGCCTTCAGAGATCCACACGGCATACGGCCGCTGTCAAGAGGTGAGCGCAAAAGTGACAACGGTTCTGTTGATCACATATTTTCCAGCGAGACAACCATGTTTCATTCCCTGGAATTTGAACCGAAAGGAAATGTAGAACCGGGTGAAGTCTATTATGTAAGTGAAAGTGGCAAAGTTTTCAGCAAAAAACTTGTGTCGGACGAATTTACTCCCTGCATTTTCGAGTACGTCTATTTTTCCCGTCCAGATACCATGATGAATGATGTAAGTGTTTACCGTTCCAGGTTAAGAATGGGTCAAAACCTTGCTAAACGGTGGATTGAAAAACACCCTGATGTTCTACCTGATATTGTTATCCCGGCACCATCAACCGCTAACACTGCCGCCCTCTCCCTTGCCTACGAGCTGGGTGTCCGCTACTCTGAGGGGCTATACAAAAATCCTTTCATCGGGCGAACATTCATCATGCCGGGCCAAGCCGAACGGAAAAAGTCGATCCGGCACAAGCTGGTTCCGCAGGAGATCGAGATTCGAGACAAAAAAGTGATGATCGTCGACGACAGCATCGTCCGCGGGAACACAAGCCGACAAATTGTCCGTATTGTGAAAGGCATGGGCGCAAAAGAAGTTTACTTTGTTACAGCCTGTCCGCCGGTGAAAAATCCCTGTTTCTACGGTGTGGATATGCCAACCCGGTCAGAACTGATTGCAGCCCAGAAATCGGTTGATGAAATCCGGACCTATATCGGTGTGGACATTCTCCTTTACCAAGAAATCCCCGATCTGGTAGAAGCAGTAACCCGTAAAGGCGATCACAACATTGATCGTCCGTGCATGGCATGTCTCGACGGTTGGTATGTTTCAGGAAACGTGGACGAAGAAAAAATGAACGAGTTGGAGACCATGCGACTAAATGACCGCAACGGTGAATAACAACTTTCTGGTGGTGGGTTCTGGTGCCCGGGAGCACGCCATCTGCCGAGTTCTGCATCGTTCTCCTCAAGAAAAAAAGGTTTTTTGTCTCGCCACAAACTTCAATCCTGGCATTGTCGAATTGTGTGACGATGTAACTACGGGTGATATTAACAACTCCGATTCAGTCACCTTGTATGCGGAGAAAAACGGCGTGGGGCTTGCCATCATCGGGCCGGAGAATCCGCTGGCCTGCGGTGTGGCAGATGCACTTTGGGAAATGGGTGTCAAGGTGGTAGGACCCAAAAAAGACCTGGCCCAGATCGAAACCTCCAAAGCGTGTGCCCGAGACCTCCTTAATGAATACAATATTCCTGCCTGTCCTGAATACAAGACATTTTCATCCATGGAGGGTGTCACTGATTATCTAAA
>Ga0209019_1000641_pt1 | contig 17655 bp, 13 predicted proteins | sample METZYME_3_300m_FD_187549 | JGI IMG/M metagenome (GOLD analysis project Ga0209019, IMG submission 187549) | Marine microbial communities from oxygen minimum zone in mesopelagic equatorial Pacific - METZYME_3_300m (SPAdes) (version 2) | ecosystem: Environmental > Aquatic > Marine > Oceanic... | reverse complement strand
TACAGATGAGCGGGCATTAAGTTTTTTTGTGAAGGCTCTTGAATTTTCTGTGGAAGATGAAAAGGAAATAAAAATTATTTTAGCGCAATCATATTGTGAAGGAAACCTTTTAGGTGTTGCTCCTCATTTGCATAGAAAGTGTGAAGAAATTTTTTATAAATTGGAATCCAGCCAGCAGGAGGAATTGAAATCCAAAGCAGATGAAACTCGGATTGCTTTTAAATTAAAAAAGATAAAGCTATTTAGAAAAGAAGACTTGCAGGACCTGAAACGTTTAAAAGTAGAAATGGGTCTGGTTACAACCAAAATTTCTCTAATAATGAAAGGAATAATTTGGTTTGGATTAAGATTGAGAAATTCTGGTAAATGGGTGCTGCTGAAAATTTTAGATGGTGCATACTTATTTGGGAACCTCTCTTTTAAGAAAAAGTTTACTACTTTTGCCATTGTTTCAATTTTTATTGTGATTGGAGTTAGTTTTAAGGAAGTATGGTCGCCAAATTATGGTCAGGAAAAAGATATATTTCAGGGTAGTTCTGTGATTTCTAGTGGATCGATTGAAAGAAAAAAAGGTAGTCGTGTGTTTACTGTGCAAATTGCCGCGGTGGATTCGGCAAAAGAGGCTAATAAGTTGGTAGAAAAATTAAAACGAAAAAATATTGAAAACTTATATGTAGTCAAGTCCAAACGAAGCCAGGGTGGCCATTGGTTTAAATTGAGAGTTGGGAAATTTTCATCAAAAATTAAGGCTAGTGAGTTTGCGAACCAACTTATTGCTTCAAAAAAGGTAAAAAACTACTTCATTACAGCAATACCAAAAAAATAGGTATTAAATGCTATTCAGTAATCTTAGTCAGGAACGCTTCAAAAATAAAATTATTATGTCTGTTGTATTTATTGAGTTGTCCTAATATAACTTTAAAACCGCTTCTGTCTACCTTCCCTTAGTTTTAAGAGACGTGTTATTACCTATTAAGCCCAGAATAAATACAAATTTAGTTTAATTAAAACATTATTCAGGAACTGAGATTGAATAATCTGAAATCCTTTTTACCGTATGTCAGCAAATATCGCAGGGAATTTCTCTTGGGTATTTTGGCATTGATTGTTACGGATGCAATGACGCTTGTTGTTCCCTGGTTGATAAAAGAATTCATAGATATTATTTCTGGAAAACCTGCAAAAGAACAAATATTGAAATATGTTCTTTTACTTTTTCTAATTTCATTGGGTTTAATGGGGGGACGTTATGGGTGGCGTAAGTATATGTTTGGTCTTTCTAGGAAAATCGAATTTGATATCCTCAATGATCTTTTTAAACATCTACTTGGCCTGGATCGCTTGTGGTATCAGAAACAAAAAACAGGTGATCTTATGTCGCGAGCTACTAATGATTTAAGGGCAGTTCGTGAATTTTTTGGCTTGGGAGTTTTAATACTTATCGATGCAGTTTTCGTTATTATCATGGCCGTGGTAATGATGAGTTTTATAAATGTTGACTTGGCCCTTAAAGTTTTTATCCCCTTACCGTTTATATCTGTTTTGTTTTTTTGTTTTGTAAGAGAAATAGGTAAAAGACATAAAGAAGTACAGGAGCATTTAGCTAAAATCACTGAACGGGTACAGGAAAACCTTTCAGGTATTCGAATTCTTCATGCATTTGTGCAGGAGGAGTATGAAAAGAAAAAATTTGAAAACTTAAACCTTGAATATATTAAAAAAAACCTACGAGTTACCCAAATATTTGGTTTGTTTACACCAACCATGGTTTTTTCGATGGGTATTGCAAGTATGATTTCTCTTTGGATGGGTGGGAAAGCAGTTATTTCAGAAGAAATAACTTTAGGATCATTTGTCGCCTTCAATGGTTATTTGATGCTTCTATCTTGGCCTATGATGGGGATTGGATATGTATTTAATCTAACTCAAAAAGGACTAGTTGGAATGGAAAGAATCAACGAAGTGTTTTTGGCAAAAGCACAAATCGTGGATGAAGGTATAAAATTTATGGATAGTCCAAGCCATGGTGACTTGGAGCTGCGTAATGTTTTCTTTTCCTATTCTGGTGAAGCAGATAGAAGCCTTAATGGGATTGATTTGAAAGTATTACCCGGACAAACCCTGGGGATCGTTGGGGTGATTGGATCAGGAAAAACAACTTTAGCTCAAATTATACTTCGTTTCTACGATCCCATTTCTGGTGATATTTTAATTGACGGAAAATCTATTCGAGACTTTTCATTACATAGTTTGAGGAATTATATTGGATATGTTAGTCAGGAACCTTTTCTTTTTTCAACTTCCATTCGTAATAATATTGCGCTGGGTAATGAGAATATATCTGACTCGGAGATAGAAAAAATAGTGCAAATTGCTGGACTGGATTCTGATCTAAAAATTTTTCCTGATCACATCGAGACTCTTGTAGGTGAAAAGGGCGTTACATTGTCGGGAGGGCAGAAGCAAAGAATTGCTCTGGCTCGGGCATTATTGAGAAACCCCAAATTACTTATACTTGATGATTCCTTTTCCAACCTGGATTCTAAAATGGAAGAGGATTTGCTGCAAAATTTAAAGAAATACTATAGGAATACAACCAAGATAATTATTTCTCACCGGCTTTCTACAATATTAAATGCAGATAATATAATTGTTATTGAAAATGGGGCTATTTCTGAACAGGGAAACCACTCTCAGTTGGTAGAGTTGGGAGGAGTTTATGCTGAATTATTTCGAAATCAGGAATTAGCCAAAGAGATGAAGATAATTCTTTAATGAATAATAGTGAAGATCTGAGAGACCGATATAAAGACTTGATTTTGTTTAAAAGGGTTCTTATTCATTTAAAACCCTACTCGGGTCTGGTAAGTTTGGCCGTTTTGCTACTCTTAGCTGTTTCTATATTAAATTTGACGGGCCCTTATCTTACAAAAATTGTTATTGATGACTATATAAAAGAAGGCAATATAAATGGCTTGGATGTTATTGCGGCTATATACTTTGCGGTTCTGATTTTCTCTTTTATATTCCAGTTTTTTCAGACTTATCTGATGCAGTATATTGGGCAAAAGGTAATGTTTGATCTTAGGTCACAAGTTTTTTCCCACCTTCATAAAATGTCTTTTTCTTATTTTGATAAAAACCCTATCGGTAAGATGATTACTCGAGTAGTTAATGATGTGGAAGTGTTAAATGAAATGCTGACTTCTGGTCTCATTCTTATTTTTAGTGATTTGTTTACACTTTTTGGGATATTCTTTGTAATGCTGTATCTCGATTGGAAACTCACTTTGGTTGTCTGTATTGTTTTCCCTCTTTTAGCTACCGCTACCCGGATTTATAGAGTTCGCGCACGAGATGCTCTCAGAAAAAACCGCGCACATGTTTCGGAACTTAATTCCTGCACCGAGGAAAATCTTTCAGGAATGGACACGGTGCAGTGCTTCAATAGCGAAAAGCAAAACTTCAGAAAATTTTTTTCTATCAATAATGAGCGGTTAAAAGAAGATTTAAGGACGGTTCGATATAATGCCTTTTATATGCCATCCATTGATTTTTTTAATTCTTTAGCGATTGGTATGGTCATTTGGTATGGAGGCGGGCAATTTGTTCAAGATGAAATCCAATTAGGGGTTTTGGTAGCATTTATTCAATATTTGCAAAAGTTTTTTGAACCGGTCCGTGATCTTGCTGAAAAATTCAATATCATACAAACTGCTATGGCTTCATCTGAGCGAATTTTTGAATTACTTGATACACCGGAACAAATTCCGTCAATGGTTCCGCCTAAAAATGGTTTTAAAATTAAAGGTAAAGTGGAGTTTAAAAATGTATGGTTTTCTTACAATGAGAATCAATTTGTCTTAAAAGATATTTCTTTTTCTTTAGAAAAAGGGGAGAGCTTAGCCATTGTCGGTGCTACTGGATCTGGAAAGTCGACCATCATCAATGCGCTTTGTAGGTTTTATGAAATTAATAAGGGTGACATCTTATTTGATGGACAATCTATCAAAGACATCAATAAATTTGATTTGCGAAAGCAGATTGCATTGGTACAACAAGATGTGTTCCTATTTTCCGGGAAAGTTATAGATAATATTCGTCTAGGAAATGTACAAATGAGCCAAGAGGAAATTCAATCTATTTCTACTGCAGTTAATTCGCATAACTTTATAAATAATTTTCCGCTAAAATATGAACAGGAATTAATTGAGGGAGGGGGGAGTATTTCTTCTGGGCAAAGGCAACTACTATCCTTTGCCAGAGCGCTCGCAGTAAAACCTCAAATATTGGTTCTTGATGAGGCAACTTCTAGCGTTGATATGGATACCGAGCGTCAAATTAAAAATGGAATTAAAGAAATCATCCGTGGACGAACCAGTATCATAATCGCACATAGACTTTCTACTCTGATGCATGTTGACAAGGTTCTTGTGCTTCAAGATGGAAAGATTATTGAATTTGGAAAGAGAAACGAGTTATTGCAGCAAAGGGGAGTCTTTTATCAGCTTTGCCATGCACAAATGAAATCAGAGCAATTCAGTACCGAACAATAACGGCTTCCTACTTGTAACTTATAACTAGTTTTTCTACAGGGCGGTTATTCTGAATATGTTCTATGAGAATTTCTTCCATATCTTCTTTTGTACGTGGCGCATACCAGATATCATCCGGATAAATGACCATTGTAGGGCCTTGAGAGCAGGCATCTAGACAACCGGATTTGTTTACACGCACTTTCTTTTTTAAGCCCAGTTCATGCACACGGCCTTTGAGGTGATCCAGTAACTTCAACGATCCTCTTGAAGTGCAACAGCCTCTTGTGTCACCTGATTTTCTTTCGTTGATGCAAACAAAAATGTGTTTTTGGAAGCGGCCCATTGGCTTGGAATGGAAGACTAGTCGGCTTTGGGGATTTTATGACTAGTGTCGTTTTCGTAATATTTTTTGAAATGGCCAAAATTAACGTAGCACCTTTCGCAGCTATCAGGAAACACGGTGACGATCACACCGCTCTCGATTTTTGCAGCCAACTTGAGAACACCTAACATGGCAGCCGCTGACGAATGTCCGACGAGAATTCCTTCCTGTTTTTCTAATGTTTCAACCATATCGTAAGAGTCTTCCGTTGGGACACTGATTTTACCATCTAGTTCATTTTCCTTATAAATCTCTGGAACAATGGATGTCTCCATATGTTTGAGACCTTCCAATCCATGGAGTGATTCTGCGGGCTCAACAGCGTAACATTTAATATCAGGATTAAAACTCCGAAGGCCTCGACTGGTTCCCATTATGGTCCCACCCGTGCCAATTCCTGCGAGAAAGTGAGTAACGCGACTATTGGTTTGTTTCCATATTTCTCTGGCTGTGGTTTCGTAATGAGCTTTCCAGTTTGAATCGTTATTGTATTGGTCTGGCATAAAATATTTGTCGGGGTCTTTTTCATAAATTTCTTTGGCCAGAATAATTGCACCATCAGAACCTTCGAACGGGCTGGAGGTAACGATTTCTGCACCATAAAAGTCAGCCATGAGACCTTTTCGTTCTTTACAAACATTAGCAGGCATAACGAGCTTGACTTTGTAACCCTTTACTTTTCCTATCAAGGCGTATGAGATACCCGTATTCCCAGATGTGGAATCGAGAATAATTTTGTCTTTGGTCAATTTGCCAGATTTTTCTCCGTCTTCGATCATTTTAAGCGCGGGACGCGATTTTACTGAGCCACCAGAGTTTTTCCATTCTGCCTTAGCATAGATATCGACATTCTTATGCTCTTTGCCGATATTATGAATTTGAATTAAAGGGGTGTTCCCAATTGCATCCAAAACGGACTTGTCCGTTATGACCGGGCAGGTAGGAGCCTGCACTTCAAAAGAGATAGGAAAACTCAACGGCTTTTTTGACATATAAAAATCTTTAGAAAAATATAACCCATTGCCCTTAATATCTTAGCTGGACATAGGGTGATTGTTAAAGTTTTGTCAGCGTGATAACCCACAAAATTCTTCGTAATCTATTAATTCTGTTATCGTCGATTGATCACTGCAGACTGGGCACTTAGGGTCTCTTTTAAGTTTAAGTTTCCTGAATTCGGTTTTTAAGGCATCATATAAGAGCAGGGACCCTACTAATGTTTCCCCTTGACCTAAAATTAGCTTCAAAGTTTCCACCACTTGCAGATTTCCAATAATACCCGCTAAAACACCAAGCACACCACCTTCTTGACAATTTGGCACAAGACCAGGTGGTGGAGGTTCAGGATATAAACAACGATAACACGGACCGTCATTCGGTTTAAATACTGTGACCTGGCCCTCAAAACGGAAAATGCTGCCATGAATATTGGTTTTTCCAGTCAACACGCAAGCATCATTAATGAGATATCGTGTAGGAAAATTGTCCGTTCCATCCAATATGTAGTCGTAGGGTTCAAACAGACGCATGATGTTGTTTGAACTTAACTTTTCATTGAATATGGTAACTTTGACATCGGGATTAAGAGCCTCTATGGTTTTTTTTGCGGACTCGGTTTTGAGCATTCCTATTCGTTCGGTGTTATGAATGATCTGTCGTTGTAAATTGCTCAGATCAACCGTATCAAAATCGATGATTCCCATATTACCAATTCCCGCTGCAGCAAGGTAGTAGGCTGCTGGAGAACCTAATCCGCCGGCACCCACAAGCAATACTTTTGACTCTAGGAGTTTGCTTTGACCTTCTCCTCCTACTTCGGGTAGGATGATATGGCGGCTGTATCGCTCGACTTGTTCGTCTGAGAAATCAAACATTAGATTGCTCCACCTGCAATTGCCGGGATGATGGAAATTTCGTCACCATCTTTTACTACTGTTTTTTCTCCCTCAAGAAAACGTATGTCATCTTCGTTTAGATAAATATTAATGAATCTTCTTGGAGTGCCGTCATCTTCACAGATGCGCTCTTTGATGCCCGCAAACTGGGATTCCAAATTATTAAGAATTTCTGTAATATTAGAGCCATCAGCTGTTACTTCACTCTTGTTGTCAGTCAATTTCATTAATGGTGTAGGTACTCTTACTTTTACTGCCATACTTTACTCCTTTTATACCGTTAAACTGTTTTCAAAAATTTCTTCAAAACTATTTACTTTAGGCTCGATCACAATCGGTGCTTCAAAACAATCGGCCAGAGCTTCCTGAGTTTTCAGTCCATTTCCCGTGATACAAATTACAGTTGTTTCATCGGGTTTGATACGTCCTTGTTCAATCAATTTTTTTGTAACTCCCACCGTCACGCCTCCTGCGGTTTCTGTAAATATGCCCTCGGTCTCGGCTAATAATTTCATAGATTCAACCATTTCTTGATCAGACACATCTTCACCATAGCCACCACTCATATTGGCTGTTTTAATACCATAATACCCATCGGCAGGATTACCGATAGCAATGGACTTGGCAATGGTATTTGGTTTTACCGGGACAATATTTTCACTACCGTTTTTTATAGCCGTAGTGACTGGTGAGCATCCGGTCGCCTGTGCTGCAAAAATTTTACTCTGCACTTTTTCAACTAATCCAAGCATTTCAAATTCGTGAAATGCTTTCCAAATTTTTGTTATTAATGAGCTTCCCGCAACGGGGACCACTACATTATCCGGGATTTTCCACCCTAGTTGTTCGGCGATTTCATACCCATAAGATTTCGAACCGTCTCCATAATAAGGACGGATATTGATGTTTACAAAAGCCCATTTATGGTTAACAGCAATTTCGCTGCATAGCCGGTTTACATCATCGTAGCTACCTTTAACTGCTATCAATTGAGAACCATAAACCAGAGTGCCAAGAATTTTTCCTGCTTCCAGTCCGTCAGGAATAAAAATGCAACTTTTTAACCCTGCTTCAGCAGCATGGGCTGCAACAGAGTTGGCTAGATTTCCCGTTGAAGCGCAGGAAACGGTGTCGAATCCAAATTCAAGAGCTTTTGAAACTGCAACTGCAACTACTCTATCTTTAAAAGAAAATGTTGGGTGATTTACACTGTCATTTTTTATATAAAGATTTTTTACTCCCAAAGCTTTGCCCAGGTTTTTAGCCTGCACCAATGGTGTAAAGCCCGTGTGTAGTCCTACTTTAGGGGCTTCATCAATGGGAAGCAGGTCCTGATAGCGCCACATTGTTGGAGGTCCGGCTTCGATAGACTTTTTATTTACGACCTTTTTGATAGCTTCATAGTCGTAGTTGCACTCAAGAGGACCAAAACAATATTCACAGACGTGAATCGGTTCCTTTGGATATTCCCTTTTACATTCTTTGCAAATTAATCCTTTTACATAACCCATTCCAACATTCCCTTAATTTTGTTACAGAAAAATAATAGTTGTAATTAGAGGTTTCCCAGTTACCTGTTTAATTTAAAAGTACCGATTAAGACTCAAATAGCGCTCGTCTACAAGGTAAAATCACAACCACATTTTTTTTAGGGCCTAATTCTTTGGCCATTTCATTGGCAGCAAAACATGCGGCTCCAGAAGAACTCCCAACGATAAGACCTTCTTCTTTTCCAAGTCTCTGGGCGAATAGAAAAGCATTTTCATCAGAAACGGGTAAAATGCGATCTAGTAAATCAAAGTTCAGTACATTTGGTTTAAATCCTGCTCCAATTCCTTGGATTTTGTGGGGACCAGGCGGATTTCCTGATAAAACTGCCGAGGTAGCAGGTTCTACACCCATTATTTTTATCTCCCCATACTGCTTTTTTAAAACTTCTCCAACACCAGTTATAGTTCCTCCAGTACCTATCCCTGCTACAAATCCATCTATCGGCTCTCCGTCCATCGCAGTAATAATTTCGGGAGCGGTTGTCTTTCTGTGCACCTCTGGGTTGGCCGGATTGTTGAATTGCTGCGGCATAAAATAATCTGGGTTTTCAGCTAACAGCTCCTCAGCTCTTTCTATAGTGCCTTCCATTCCAAATTCTGCACGACTTAATTCTGTTTTAGCCCCAAAACTTTCAAGGATCATTCTTCGATCGATACTCATATTCTCGGACATGACCAGTACAACATTGTATCCCTTTACGGCGCCTACTAAAGCAAGACCAATGCCAGTGTTGCCACTTGTAGGCTCAATAATTGTAGAACCCTGCTTTAAAAGACCCTTTTTTTCAGCATCTTCCACCATGGCGAGTGCAATACGATCCTTGACACTGCCTCCTGGGTTGAAGGATTCTAATTTAGCAAAAATATTGGCGCCATTTGCGGGAATAACGCTATTTAGTTTAACTAAAGGTGTATCCCCGATCAACTTTAAACTATTTACAAATTTGGATTTAATCATTTTGATTTAAATGAAAGGGTATAAATATCTGGTTTATGAATAGACATCCACCTTGTATGCCTTTAAGAGGCAAAAACGAGAGAATTATATACTATAAATACTTAATACTATGCTTTAGATCAGCTATGAATTCAAGCCATTTATGGGATTTTGTGAGGAGAAAAATCAGTTCTTTGACTGTTTCTTTTTGCCTAGCCCACGTAGACGTTTTTTAATTGTCGGATCACGAATTGCGAATCATCATCTTTGGATATTACATTGAGGAGTAATGCAAGACAGCAACTTTGTTTTCGGATGCAAATATTTATAACTGTACGATGGTTTTATCCGGATTCCTAAAATTTTTGGAAAAATCGTGAAAGAGCTTTAAATAATTAAGGTTGCGCTGGCTACTCAAGCGATTTTTAATTTTTAGGCAATGGTTTATTTGGAGTTATTTTTGTGCATTGTTTATAATTGCCATCTTTACCTAATTTTTGGGAGATGCAGAGTTGAGCGCGCAATCATTGATGGATGAGTTATTAAAATTCTTGCCGATTCGGGTTTATGGACGTGGAGCGGTGCTGGTACTTTTACGTGAAATGGGGTTTCAGGTCAAAAACAAAACTCCGTTGGAAGTTACGGATATTTATCGTGACGACAATTCTGGTGAGTTGGTTTGTAAGCTGACTCCGGATGGAAAAGGTGATTTCACCGCTGCCCTCACCAACTTGAAGTTGGACATCAAACATCCTCTGTATCAAAAGGTGAAAAACTACCAGATAGAAGTTTCCGAGGCATTAGGAAAGCTGGATGAAGAAGATACTCGCCAGACAAGCATCGATCAGGAAGACCGCGGTGGATTTCGTGTGGGCAACTTATATAAAAATAAATAATGTTTCTAAGTTTTAACTGTAGTCAGTAGTTTTCCTATGACGTCGATGACCTTGATATTCTCCGCTTCGGCCTTGAAGTTCAAGATGATTCGATGTTCCAGAACCTGACGCGTAACTGCTTTAACGTCTTCAATCGTAGTCGCAACACGGTTGTCCATCAGAGCCTTGGCCTTGGCTCCTAAAATGAGATATTGAGATGCTCGCGGGCCAGCTCCCCAATCAATCCATTCTTTGACAAAATTGGGTGCGTTGCCATTTAGTTGTGGACGGGTGCTTTGTACCAGTTCCACGGCATAGCGCGCAACATGTTCAGAAACGGGAACGCGGGGAACCAGACCTTGAAACTTTAAAACTTGTTCCGCGTCTAAAATAGATTTTAATTCCGGCAACTGACCTGAGGTGGTGGAAAGCGCGATCTTAATTTCTTCTTCCTTGCTGGGGTAGGCAACGTTAATAATAAACATGAAGCGGTCCAGTTGTGCTTCCGGTAAGGGGTAAGTGCCTTCATGCTCGATTGGGTTTTGTGTTGCGAAAACCAGAAAGGGTGGATTGAGCGGATAGGTGTTTCCTCCAACTGTCACTTGTTTTTCCTGCATCGCCTGTAGCAGGGCTGCCTGAGTTTTTGGCGGCGTTCTGTTGATCTCGTCGGCTAAAATTATATTGGAAAATATAGGTCCCTTAATGAACTGGAACGATCTTTTTCCTGTTGCAGAATCTTCATGTAGGATATCGGTTCCAGTGATATCGGATGGCATAAGATCAGGAGTAAATTGGATGCGGCTGAATCCCAGGTTCAGGACCTTGGCCAAAGTGCTGACCAGAAGTGTTTTAGCAAGTCCGGGGACGCCTACAAACAGGCAGTGGCCTTTTGAAAACAGGGCGACTAGCAGGTTTTCTATAACCTCATCTTGGCCAATAATTACTTTTTGGATTTCCGCGACTACATTTTTTTTGGCATTTAACAGTTCTTGCGCCAGTTCTAAATCTTCCATTTAAGAAACCTCAATCTAATAAGCTGAGCTGCTGGGTTTGCAATTTTTTTTCTTTATCCATTTTCATGCGACCGTATAACTCTATTAACCTAACATGTGTAAAAGGGTTGAACGGATTGATGCGTGCTGCTTTTTCGAGATACTTCTTGGCTACGTCATATCGCTCACTAATAAAATAAATCTCACCAAGATTATTGAGCGTGGTATGAAAATCAGAATAATATTCCAAACTTTCTTTTAAGAGTAGTTCTGCTTCATCGTATTTCTGTGTTTGGATATAGGTGCCCGCAAGTTTATTGAATAATATTGGAGAGTGAGTAGTAGATTCTTTTTTAGCTTTCCGGTACTCAAGAATTGCCGCAGCATAATGGTCACGGGACTTAAGTATATCACCTAAAAATGTGAAATCCTGTGCCCGCTTAGTGCTCATTCCTTTAAAATCTTTTTCAGGTTTCAAGGAATTATTATTTTTAAACTCTTTTGTTAGTGGGGCGATTCCGGGAATATATTTGAGTTCTTTATTTTTGGCCCATATTTCCCAGTTGTTTTGAAATGTGGATATATCGGAGCCTGCAATTCCAATAAAGCTTTCCTCGAACTTTTTTCCTTTCGCCAGATCTTCAAGTAGAAGAGGGAAGGTTGCTGCACCTTTTTTTTCTAACAGATACTCCATCATTGTGGAAACTTCTGCATACGCCAGTTGTACATCTTTGGCTGTTTTTAATTTCGCAAGAGATGGCATCATGTCTCCCAAAGGCACACGGTAATCATTTTTCAACGCCCCGGAAAGAATGGTTTCCATGATCGGGGACATGTAATTTAGATCATCCCTCCATCTGGTTTCCAGTAATTTTGCTATTCCCTCATGCATCCAAAGGGGGAGTCGGTTTCGGCTTTTCTTTGTAAGGATGTAATGTACGTATTCGTGACTCAGAGTGTCCATCCAGTTATAGCCGCGAACCAGCGAGCCTGGAGAAATCATCATGATCCGATTATATTTGCAGAGTGCCACCGTACCCGATGTGAGAATATCTTCTATGGTGAGCGGAGAAATTTTAGAAAACGGTTGCCGGTCAGGATAAATTTCAATGAGAACTTTTTCTTCTGGATAGTATTCAAGAATTTTTCCGAGCGCATGATAAGATTTTTCCAGAACTTCTTCAGCATAGTGAATTAGTACTTTATCAGGTCCTTCTTCATAACGAAGGCGAAAATGCTCTGTTTCAAGGGAAACGAAATTTTTGGAGGCCATCCGGGTGGCGTTTACTCGTTTCTTAAAATCGGCGACTTCCTTAAAATTATTACCCACTCTTTTTAGGATTTCCCATGAATGCTCATAATTGCCCTTCAAGAATTCAATTCTCGCGCTGAGAAAATGAGCATCACCGGATTCTGGGTGCTCCTTTAGAAGCGATTTGGAAAGTTTTTCGGCGGCAAGCAGGTCCCAATCCTGCGTTAGTTCATGACCTATGAATACTTTTTGAGTAAGTGTTGGCTCGGAAAATGAGGTCCCCGGGGTACTAAGGACCAATAGTAAGAGTATGAGAAGGGTCTTGGTTCCTATTTTCATTGTACCAACTCCCTATAGTATTCGTTTACCAATTGTTCGTAATTCTTTGGGGTTTCTTTTTTCATTGCGTCTAAAATTTCTTCCCGAAATTCGCTGGGCACCTTGTATTGATCTTCAGAGGGTAAAAGAACTTTTTCTTTCTGCATTCTTATAGCACCTCCGCGTCGAGAACCCCTGCGGTTCCCTGTTCCCAGTCGAAGTCGATTTTGTGGTTTGCCCTGTCTAGACATTTGCGAGCCAGAGTTTTTCATGTCCTTTAACATTTTTTGAGTTTTCTGGATCGACTTCATAGCCTTATTTTCAGATTCTATACTTCTTTGTACCTGGTTTTGATTGAGTCGGGATTCTGCCTGTTTAAGGTTTTTTCCTGCCATTTGCATATTTTGTGAAAGAGTAGGAGGAAGCATGGGATTTCTTTGATTCATTTCTTTAAATTGTTTTCGCATCCCATCCGTTTTTCCGCGAATATTTTTTTCCTGCTGAGCCATCTTTTTCAGCCTATTTTTTTCTTCATCGGAAAGAAGTGATTCATTGCTAGCTTCAATAGAACGCTTTAAGGTTCCAAGTTTCTTAGAAATTTCACCATTCAATCGGGTTATTTGTCTTAAGTCGTCGCTCATCTTTCCGCCAATATCTTCCAATAAGTTTCGAGATGTTCTCAGGTTGCCTTGCCAACGCAAAATTTCAGGGTAGGTATTTTTGAAAAGCAAATTGAAATCATTCAAATCGTTTATTTCAGCAAGCTCTTTTAGGGTGTCATATTTTTTCTGTAGTTCAGGTAGTTTCTCCTTAAACTCTTGAAAGCCCTGGGTTCTAAGGCTGTTTATTTCATTAAGGATCTTTGTGCGCTGACGGCGACGATCATTTAGCTCGGTAAAGTTTTCTGCAAGGTTTTTTTCTTTTAGGCTGGAATCAATGGCTTTTTGCCCCAAGGATTGAATTTCCTGATTCAGAGTAGATTCTTTTTCAAGAAGCTTGCTTGTTTTTTTCATAGCCTCATGCTCGTTTAAAAAATTTTTATCATCATTAAGGATAGCTTGGATGGATTCCACATCCTTTTTTAGCTCTTCAAAAAACTTTTTAACAAGCGATTCAGATTGTTTAGATTGCTGTTGCCGGAGCTTTTGATTTATTTCTGAGGTTTCATTAATGATCTTATTCTGTTTCTTTTCCAAACCTTCTAATTCTCGCATTGACTCATTTAGCTGTTCCATCATTTGAGTGTCTACCATTTCTTCCATTGACGAATTGGTTTGGTTGAGCTGTTCTGCAAAATTTCTCAGGTCTTCTGCCATTTTTTTAAGCTGTTCCATGGCTTCATCGATTTTTCCCTTGTTTGCGAGTTCCTGAATTTTTTCAATTGAACTCATCATTTCCTTAAGGTTCATGCTTTGATAAGATTTAGAATTCAGGAATTCATCTGGCAATGATTGATTTTGCTGTGACAACTTGTCCAAAAGTTGTTTCAATGTTTGTTGTATTTGGTTGAGCTTAGATTTGAGTTGATTGGAATTTAAAGGTGAATTTTTGTTTTTTAAATTTTCAAATTCTTCCTGTAGCGATTCGGTTAATTCTGAAAGTTCGTCCTCCAGATCCATGACTTGGTCCATTTTTTGGCGATTGGTGATCTTAATCAGGTAGAGAATATCTCGTTCCAAATGGGTGATCATTCGATCGTTTAAAACTTCTATAGACAACAAGCTGTAACCCACCGGAGTTGGTTTCATTAGAGTTCTCTGGATTTTATCGATCGTTTCAATTTTTTCTTGACGGATTTCTTTTAATCTCGAAATTATATTATTCAATAATGTCAGATAGGGTTGTGGGAAATTTCCAAATTCTTCAGCCTGATTCTTGATATGTTGCGCCAAACCGATGATTTCGATCAAAGCATCGGCATTGGAAGCAAGTAGCTTTTTCCCGTAAAGGATATCTTTTGTGGTTGTCTTGAGAATATTGTCTTCTACCAGTCCCGTTGCCAACAGGGCGATCATTTTTTCTGTTAATTCATCTTGAAGTTGGACTAGGTTTTCAAGTGCTTCCCGTGAATCAAAAATAGTAAAACGCATCATTTCTGACTGGCCCTTGTTGGGGCCGGAAATGTTGTCGTTGTCTTTTATTTCCAGATAATATTGAACCTCCTGTCCTGGTTTTAGAGATTCCAGAGCGAGGTTCCAGGTAAATCTTCCCTGAGTTTCCTTTTCATTCTCTTTAAAATTTTTGATTTTTTTTCTTATCGAATTGTCATCAATTTGTGCGACTAATTCGATATTTTGAATCCCAAAATCATCACTTCCCTCATAGAAAATCTGAATTTTATCTGAGTCGTAATAAATTGGTTTCGGGTTAGCAGGAAACAGAATAATTCGTGGTGTTTGGTCTTGCTCGAGCTCAACCAGATATTTTTGTGGTAGCAGGAATTGGGCTCCTGATTGACCTTTGAGTTGGAACTGGTAGAACCCTCTTTCGCGAACCAGCAAAGCACCTTTAAAGGAAAACTGGTTTTTGGACTCCATTAGAATTGAATCTTTGGCATTAACCACTAGAGTTGCTTCATGAAAACCCTCATTGGTTTTCCCTTCAATGGTTACCTCTGTTCCGGGCAATGATGCCACAGACCCATCAGAAGGTTTGATGACCTTTGAGGTCAACCGGGTATAGGATGGATAATTTAGCGTCAGACCGAGACCATTGATTTGATAATTCTGTTCTGGTTCTTCGGTTATCGGGCTTTGAATTTTCTCCTCCATCTTGGTGATCCCGGCTGTGCTAACTGAGCCTTTGCTATTTATTAAAGCCTGTTGCCAGAAGTTTGGAAGTAAAAGAGTGACGGCCATGCTAACTGCCATAGTAGCTAAAAACAAATTCCGTGCGGGAGCCGTTTTTCCATTTTCCAAGACTAAATTTGCGTCCAGTTTTGTTAGTTGTTTCTGGGTGCGAGCCAAAAGTTCACGAATCATTGCTGAAGAAAATAATTTTTCTCGAGCGGGATCGCCAATGTATCCACCCAATTGCACAGAATTAATAAGCGAATTGTTTAGTTTTGGATATTTTTTCTCGGTGAGTAGGGCTGCTCCGTACCGATCTAATCCATTTAACGAATTAGAACGAAAGTTGTAATAGAGATATTTCCCCAAGATTAATAATAGAACAATGGGGGCAATATAGCTTGTGCTTGTTAGTTGAAAATAATAGAAGAGTGCAACCGCAAGTAATATTCCAGTCAAAAAAGTAATTGCTAAATAGGCACCCAAAATAAATCGGACTCGGTTCCATTTTTTCTGGATATGAGTAAGAAATTGGTTTATTTGGGAAATTTCATTCATATAGGTCTTAGATATAAATGTTTAAACAAGGCTAAATTCTTTGAGAGTCTTCAATTATTAATTAAGGAGTATTTCCCTCTCCTTTGTTCTTTATTGATTCAAATAACTCTAGCGGAATAGGGATATATGTATGAGATCCTTCACCACTGGACAGATCAAGCAGAGTTTGAAAAAATCGTAATTGTAAGGCAGGTGGGTGAGCGCCGATCAAATCTGCGGCGTCACAAGTTTTTTGAGCTGCTTCAAATTCTCCTTGGGCATTAATTACCCTAGCGCGCCGTTCACGCTCTGCTTCTGCTTGTTTTGCTAAAGCCCTTTGCATTTCTTGTGGCAGGTCAACATTTTTCACTTCGACATTAGCAACTTTGACGCCCCAGGGCTCTGTTTGCTCATCAATTACTTTTTGTAGGTGAGAGTTGATTGCTTCTCTATTTGATAACAAGTCATCTAGATTACTTTGTCCCAGGATGCTCCGCAATGTTGTCTGTGATAGTTGGGAGGTTGCATATAAGAAGTCTTCGACTTCTATAATAGCTTTTTGTGAGTCTACAACGCGAAAGTAAATAACTGCGTTGACTTTTACGGTAACGTTGTCTTTGGTGATGATGTCCTGAGGAGGAACATCCATAACCACTGTGCGCAAGCTTACCTTGACCATTTTTTGTATCCCCGGAACCACAACAATGATCCCCGGACCTTTTACTTTCCAGAACCTTCCTAGTAGAAATACCACCCCTCGCTCATACTCTCTCAATACCTTGAAAGTGCTTAATAGCAGTAATCCGAGTAAAATTAAAAAGGTCAGCAGGCCATCCATAACAATTCTCCCGAAAGGTTTTAACTATTACTTCAATAATAACAAGTTTTGTGGCCCAAGTCCTACTATTATAGAGAGCATTTCATTGTTCTATAATAGTAATTGATTTAGAATGGATAGCAATTTGACAACAGCAAATATAGGTATAATTTATGCGGTTTATTTTAATTTTAATGGTGTTTGTGGTTTTTCCAAATATGGCATTAGGACAACCGATTCAGGTCTCAATAGACAGTGATGTGAATGAAAAGGGTCAAGTGGCCCTGGCTTTGACATTAAAAAATACAGGTTCGTACCCCGTTTTTCATGTTCACCCTATGTTTCACTTTCATCATTCAATGTCTATGATGACTGCAATTAGGGAGCTAAGGCCTGGGCAGAAAATAATTCTCGAGAATAACGAACATCCCTCGGTGCTTCGAGTTGGGACGTATCCTATTTCTGCAATGGTTAAATACAAGACCCTTCTTGAAGAGGGAGAAGGGAAAACAATTTTTCATTCGGATACATTTTACTTTAAAGAACCTGTGCAATCACAAATTGCTGGCAGTATTCAATCCTCGGGCGGACCCGAGTCATCCATTTTGAAAATATTTTTAAAAAATCAGTCAGACTCTTTCAAAAATATAAGGATGATGTTGTTGTTACCTCCCGGAATGGTTGCGGAAAACTTTAATGGAATGATGGGTTTTACCCTAAGAGGAAATGCAAAAAAAAGTTTTGAGGTGACGGTTAGCCGAGGTTCCAATTGG
>Ga0209019_1000636_pt1 | contig 17690 bp, 19 predicted proteins | sample METZYME_3_300m_FD_187549 | JGI IMG/M metagenome (GOLD analysis project Ga0209019, IMG submission 187549) | Marine microbial communities from oxygen minimum zone in mesopelagic equatorial Pacific - METZYME_3_300m (SPAdes) (version 2) | ecosystem: Environmental > Aquatic > Marine > Oceanic... | reverse complement strand
CACCCCAACATGGTGGAGGTGGCCGGCATCGCAGGCATCGACTGTTTCATGGCCGACATGATGTTCACAGCCCATGACTGGGACAACATCGCCCACTTGATCCGGGCGGCCCGTGGCACCGGCATATCCCCCATGATCCGCGTGCAGTCCTTCCCCTGGGCCGATGGCACCGACCGCCGCACCATCTCCGACGCGGCACGTGCCCTGTCCCTGGGCGCGACAGCAGTCACCGTCTCCGTTGGGTCCGCGCAGGAGGTGCGGGACCTGGTGGGACTCAAGGACGACTGGCACCGCCAGATCCACCTTAGGCGATTTTGGACGGCCGAGGAGTTCCCTGCGTACGCCGCAAAGACTCGGGCCGGCACCCTGATCGTCCCCACCGTGGAGAGCGAGGGGGCCTTGAACGAACTGGACGAAATCTTGGCCATCGATGGCATCGAGCTGGTGTGGCTGGCCGCCGGCGACGTGACGAAGATCTTAGGAGTGCCATTCAAGTACGAAGACCCCAAAGTCATGCGTCTAGTGGAGAGAGCGGTGAAGACCGCCACGAAGAACGGGGCGGCCATCATGTACAACATGGGTCTGGACTCGCCCGACTTCGATTCCATGGCCGCCGCCGCCAAACGGTTGTTTGACCTGGGCGTGCGGGTGGTTGGCCTGGGAGCGATGGAATGGCACATGCAGATGGCCTTGGAGCACATCCGGAAGAATTCGATTGGATAGTTACGCCAGATAGTTACGCCGATTAATTGCTGTAGAGCCAGTCCGGGACGGGCCGCCGTTCGCCGCTTGCACCGCGAGCCAGCGAGTCTTTGAGGGCGCCGTATTTGGAACGAAATGGCCTCACCCGGTTTGGGATCCCGGTGCGGCCCAGACCCACCAGGAACATCAGGCTTTTTCCGGCGGCGTGGGGCGAAAAAAAGGCGGTAACTGCGTCGTCGAAGAAGGTCATACCGGTGGCGCCCAGACCCAAAGAATGGGCGGCGATGTAAACATTGCCTCCCATAACCCCCGCCTCCAGCTGGGCGGCCCGGTATCCCCGGTTTCCCAGGCGTCCCAGGACCAATTCTAGGTCAGCCAGGAAGAAGACTACGGCACTGGCGTCGGCCCCCAAAGCCTGCTCGAAGCAAAGGTGTCCGGCCTCTGCACGAAAATCCCCCTCTTTCAGGAGTTCCAACTCCCCGCTTTGCCTTGGGTAGTGGTAGGCGCCTGGGGGCACCCCGTTCACGGCGTTTACAATCAGGTACGGCTCGGACAACCCAAAGCCGAAGTCGGCGGTCATGGGCGTCGACGACGCCGCCAGTAGCTCAGAAAGCTGGTCTTTGGATATTGGTTCTCTAGCGAACCGGCGGGTCGAACCCCGCTCTACGATCGCCTTTCCCAACGGCTTGGACGGTACAACAGGTATGCGGACGTCTTCGAATCTATGAACGTGGCCCCGCCAGTCTGACACCTGTTGTGGCGAGTCGAGACGTGCTTCAGCATGGAGCAAGTCCGACTCCGGATAGGTGATTGCCTCACTGAAACCCAAATCGCCCGAGTCTATCGCCGGCAAGGCTCTGGCTACATACGGTCGTAAGCCGCCAGCGGTGCCCAGCGGCACCAGACAAGTACTAGCTTCCTGCTCCGATCCCACTCCCAGGATCTGGTCCACATCACGGTCGACGAATCCGGTCAGAAGGCGGGCTTGCTGGCCCAAAGAATTGGCGGTTGCCAACAGATTCGCGAAAACCGTGCCATTATCCCAGAAGCAGTAACGGTACCCCCGAGTTCGGTACTTCCAGGCGCTGCGCCAGAAGACCGCCGTGCTGACGATAGTGGCGAGCACTGTCGCCAGCGAATCGTCGGCAGCGGCAGCGGCCAGGTTTCCCCGGAAATCGCCTTCTCTCAGTTGGGTGAGGGCATTATCGGCGGGAGCGTAGTGGTAGACCCCAGCAGCCAGTCCAGGAAAGTCGCCGCAGACCAGGTAAAGCTCGATTGGGTAGAGCGCCCCTGCCGATGCGGCGGCCCGATAGTGGACCTCCCCCGCGGTCGCCGAGTTGCTTTTTCTGATCAGCCCGGCAGAGTAGTGCAACAGTTGGGACACCGCCTCCAGATCCAAACGCCCGGCGGTGGCTGAGGTAGGGCCGGCGACCGCCTTAAGAGCGGGTGTCTCAGGCGGTGGCGGCTCTGGGAGGGAGACCTGTTTCAGGCCCGCATAGGACTTATACAGCGGCGGCTTGGTCAGCAGGTTTATGTAGCTTAGCTTGGTTACGTCGTGGAACGCCTGCACAGCTTGTATGTCTCCGTTGGCCAAGACCGATTACCTAAATCGTGCCTTTGTATTCTGGCGTGCGTTTCTCTACGAATGAACGGGCGGCTTCGTTGTGATCGGGATGGCGGGAGCTGCGTTCTTCCAGGGCCAGCCCCATGTCCAAAGACAGGGTCAGGTCGGCCCAGACCTTCTTGTTGATGGCGTGCTTGGTGCCTCTGATGGCCATCGCCGGTCCGTTTGCCAGCCTGCGGGCGAGGTCCATGGCCTCTTCGATCAATTTGTCGTGGGGAACTACTTTGTTGACCAAGCCGATGCGCTCCGCTTCAGCGGCGTCAATGATATCGCCGGTCATCAGCAATTCCTTGGCCTTGGCCACACCCACCAGCAAGGGCCAGATGACCGCTCCGCCGTCCCCGGCCACTAGGCCGGCCTTCACGTGGGTGTCTCCGATGCGGGCCTGGTCCGAGGCGTAAATGATGTCGCAGAACAAGGCGATGGTTGCCCCTAGTCCTGCTGCCACACCGTTCAGGGCGCAGACGATGGGCTGCTCCACCCAGAGCATGTTATGTAATATCCGGCGGCCACTCTGGGAGACAGCGCCCATGGGCCTTTCCTCGAGCACGTTGGCCGACCCGCGTTCGTCCATGGCCCGGACGTCGCCGCCGGAGCAGAACCCGCGTCCGGCCCCCGTCACCATCACAGCGCTGACACTGGAATCAAAGGCCACCTCGCCGAAGACCTCTTCAAGTTCCCGGTGCATCACCCGATCTACAGCGTTCAGTCGCTCCGGGCGGTTGAGGGTGATGGTCAAGACCGATTCATCCTGGTCCACCAATATGGTTTCGTACTTGTAGTCTGGCATCTTGGCCTCCGGTGTTTGGGTTGGCGATAGGGCTCTTTGTGTTAAATGGGCTGTCTTATGTCGGTATCGGAAGTTCCCTAACCCTAACCATCTCCCTTGCGATGGAGATGGATTACAGCCCCTTTTCGAGGAATTGGAGCCCGCTTCGCTAATGGTGAGCTCCGACCAGAAGGTCGAGAGTCTCGATAGAATCGGACTTGTCGAACCACGTTCTTTCTTCAGGCGGTTTCCAGGGCGAAAGCGCGGTTGAGGCGGGCCATCATGTCGTAGTAGCAGGCTGTGAATGCCAGGGCGACAGCCCCTTCGTCACCCACCAAATGGGTTGTTGCTACCCAAGTCGAGTCCCGCATCTTGTCCCGGAGCATCTCCTGCGCAAAGTGCACCCAGATGCCTTCTTTGGGGAGAAGGCCCCGTGGGCCGGTCCCGGCGGAGATCCCGTCGATGACCGCTTCGCTGACTCCGGCCTCACGCGCCAACGGAACAAATGAGTCCCAAAGGGCAATGTTCTTCCGTTCGTGGGCTACGGTCAGGGCCACCGTGTAGGTTACCCAGGGTTCCAGGTCAATTTGGCCGATCGCTTCGTGCAAGCCGGCCAAGCCCGATGCTGCTCGCGGGTTGGCGAAAAGGGCCTGGAAGGTTGCGGACAAGCCGGATGCGGACTTGGTGACACTTTCGTACTTCGCTTGTATCTCAGGCGAGAGTTTTCCATGCGGAGTAGAAGACAGGCGTGACATAGACGCTCCTTTCGAGTTGTTGGGATAGACTGGAGCTCTTATTCCGCCATCGGCCTGACCTCGGCTTCAACGTCGGCGTCCGGGGGGCCAAAGAGGTCCCAAGGATTGAAGGATTCGACGAACGCCTTGGCGTCCTCAACAGAGTCGAACCCCTTTCGGGAGCGCTCCGGCTCGTAGCCCATGGTTCTGGCGTAGGCGCTGATGCCGCTTTTGTTCTCCCGGTATCCGCCAATGACTTCTTCGAGTCCAGTCGTATCGTCCATCATCAGGTTCTGTCCCCGTTTCACGTCTCTCCAAAAGACACTCATAATCGCCCACTATCCTTTCAGGAACCTCAGAATTTAGATTGAGCCTTCCCGGTTTTTCTTACTTTTTACCCTTTAGATCCACCGCCCATAAAGAGGACTTCGTCGAATTCCTGTTTCGTGATCGGCTGGATGGACAGGCGCATACCCTTACGGATCAGCAGCATGTCCTTCAGTTTAGGGTTAGCTTTGATGTCATCTAAAGTCACGGGGTTGGGCAGGGCGCGTTCGCCCTTGATGTCGACCATGGACCAGATGGGGTTCTCCTGGGTGGCCTTGGGGTCATAATGGTCGTCGTTGGGGTCGAGACCATGGAAGTCGTCGTACCCTTCCCGGACGACGCTGGCGACGCCAACGACCGACAGGGGCTTCGCATTGCTGTGATAGAAGAGGATGCCGTCGCCGACCTTCATATCGTCGCGCATGGAGTTTCGCGCCTGGTAATTCCTCACGCCGTCCCATTCGGCCCAACCATCAGGCTCGTTCATTAGGTCGTCGAAGGAATAGGCGTTGGGCTCAGACTTGAATAGCCAGTATCGATTCTCGGGCATGTGTTCGTTCCTCGCAGCTTTCAGCTATCAGCGTAATTTTATTCCGGACGCTTCTCGGTCGAAACAGCCTTCGATCAGGTCTTCATTTTCTTGCCTTAGGACGTCTTTTCGCACCCGCAGGCTGGGCGTGCGGGGCAATTCGTCCCTGATCTCCCAGTAGCGGGGTACCTTGAAGTAGGCCAAGTTCTCAGCGCACCAGTAAACCAGTTCTTCGGGGTCTGGGGTGGCACCCTCTCGCGGCGTGACGTAGGCCTTGACCTCGTCTTCACCAAGCTCCGATGGCACGGCCAGGACGGCACAATCCAGAACGTTGGGGTGGCGCTTGACCACGTTCTCCACTTCCTGGGACGAGATGTTCTCACCACGGCGGCGGATGATGTCTTTCTTCCGATCTACGAAATACAGGAACCCGTCCGAGTCCACCCAGCCCAGGTCACCGGTGTAGAGCCAGCCGTCCCGCAGGGTCTCGGCGTTCTGTTCGTCGTTGCGCCAGTAGCCGGGCATAATCGCCGGGTTGTGGATGGTTATCTCACCCACAGTGTCCACGCCCACCGGTACGCCAGTTACCGGGTCGGCAATGCGCACCTGGTTATCGAACTCTCCTTGTGGGTGCTGACGGGGCTCTCCAGACGAACCGGCGCGCCGTTCTTTGCCAATCTTCTCGATGGTCCCGAAGCACGTCTCGGTCATGCCGAAACCGACGATTATGTCGGTGTCGAACCGGTCTTGGAAATCGGCCAAGAACTCGGGCGGGAAGGACGGGGAGCCATAAAACAGCCGAACGGTGTTGTCCTTGTCGTCGGGCAAGGGTTCGTTCTTGGCCAGCACCGGCATCATCATGCCGATGAAGTTCACCACCGTGGCCTGGGCATCCCGGACCTGGCCCCAGAACCGTGACGCGCTGAATCGGTCGACAACCACCAACGTTCCACCGGCAGCCAAAGCTCCCATTGTCGAGTAGTACTGGATGTTGGCGTGGTAGTAGGGCAGGCAGGTGAAAAACCGGTCGTCGGATGTGGCCTCGGTCCAGTGGGCGAACCCTTGTCCGGCGGCCACGTACATCAGGTGGGTGCACTGGACGCCCTTGGGGTTGCCAGTGGTGCCCGAGGTATAGACCAACATGGAAATGTCGTGGGGAGAGATCTCCGGCGGAGACTCCAACGCAACAGCCGCGACGTGGGCTTCTCCGAAGTCGGTCCACCCGTCGGGGATCGAACCCTCGGCGCCCCGCAGCAGCCTTACCTTGACACAGGAGGCCAGGTCAGCGGCCGCGCCGGCAACACCGGCCAGCGATGGGTCGGTTACCAGGCCTTTGGCCTCAGCGTTATTAAGGATGTAGGCCATCTCGTCCCGCTTGTAGGCGGTGTTCACCGGCACTGCGATGGCCCCGATCAGCGACAGCCCAAACCAGGAGTAGACGTATTCAATGCAGTTGGGCAGGAACAGGCAGACCCGGTCGCCCTTCTCGATACCCAAAACGGCGAACATGGCAGCCGACTTCCGAGCGCCGTCATAGAACTCTTGGTACGTCCGACTCAGTCCGCCAATCTCGATAAAAGTCTTGTCCGGGTTGCGGGAGACAACCTCTTCCAGGAACTGGCCCAGTGACTGCTCCCACGGTTTTTGGGTGTCGGTTGGCATTAAGCGGAACCCTTTAGTGATCTGAGAATAAATCCGGCTGTGTCGGTCAACCTAACACTTGGCGCATGGGTGGTCAATGGGCCTGTATAATGCCCGATATGCCAGACTCAGATACCCCGGTCTCCGTTGATCCCAATCGGCTCAAGATAACGAATGACGACTCCAGCGAAGGCACCCTGGTAGGGTTCCGGTGCAACGAGTGCAGCACAATCGTGTTCGGCCCTGCCGTCTTCTGCCAGTCGTGCACTTCGACCGACCTTGAAGCCGTGGATTTGGGCGCGAAAGGAACCTTGTTCAGCTACACCATCGTCCGAATCCCGCCGGCCGGTTGGCCCGGTGAGGTCCCCTACGTGCTGGGCCAGGTGGAACTGCCCCAAGGACCACAGGTACTGGCCGAGGTCGTCGACTGCGAGCACGACGACCTCAAGATTGGTATGGCGGTGGAGCTGACGCTCCAGGCGGTGCCGGCCGAGAACGGCAGGCCCGACAAGGCCGTCTACAAGTGGAGACCCGCCTAACCACAAATCTGATCAGCAGACCGTCTGCAACGAGAGTCGCCTCAAGATTGTCATTCTGAGGAGTAAAGCGACGAAGAATCTCCCAATCCTGAAATTGGCAGACCCTTCGCTACGATCAAGGTGACATGTGGGGTGATTCCCATACAAACCGGAAACCGGGTTTCGCCGAAACTTTTGAGCCAAAGCCGATAGAAAGGGTCAGGAGTCTAACCATGAATAAGATAAAACCCGGCCGCGAGGTGATGGTGGTGGGCGTTGGCCTGCACCCCTTCGGCCGCTTCCCCGACAAGGACCTCGGCGACCTGGCCATCGGCGCCGTGGTTCCGGCACTAGAGGACGCGGGCGTCAAGTGGAAGGACATCGCCATCGCTTACTTCGGCCACGTCTACTACCAGGGCATGTCCGTAGGCGAGACTACTCTATCGAAACTGGGCCTAACCGGCGTGCCCATCGTCAACGTCGAGAACGCCTGCTCCAGCGGCTCAACGGCCTTCTGGCAGGCCTATTGGGGCATCACCACCGGACTCTATGACCTGGCCCTGGCGTTCGGCTCGGAGAAGGTGCCGCGGGGGCCGGTGACTGTGACCCCCGAGGACAGCCCGGAGCGGTACATCGGCGGCGACCACATGATGGCCGGGTACGCACTGCGGGGCAAGCGTTACATGGAGGAGACCGGCGCTCCGGCCACGGCCCTGGCCCAGGTGACGGTCAAGGCACGGCAGAATGCCACCATGAACCCCTTCGCCCACCGCAAGGACACCTACACGATTGAAGAAGTGCTGAACTCGCGTATGATCGCCGACCCCCTGACCCTGTTCCAGTGCTGCCCCACCAGCGAGGGCGGCGCGGCGGCGGTGCTCTGCGCCCGGGAAGACCTTGCGAGGTATGGAATCGACGAGAGCCGGGCGGTGTCCATCGCCGCGGCCGTTCTGACCTCGGGGGAGTACAACGGCAGGGGCTCCGATCACTCGGCTTTCAGTCCCTACCGCACGGAACCGGCGGCGCTCCAGGCCTATGATATGAGCGGCCTGGGACCCGAGGACGTTGACCTGGTCCAGGTTCACGACGCCGCGACCATCGGCGAGCTTCAACAGATCGAGGCGCTACACCTGTTCCCATTCGGCGAGGCCTGGAAGGGGACAGTGGAGGGGCGCACGGCCCTGACCGGCGATATCCCGGTGAACACCGATGGCGGACTGCTGGCCATGGGCCATCCCTTCGGGGCCTCGGGCATCCGCATGATCCACGAGACGGTGACCCAGCTTCGCGGCGAGGCGGGTCCCAGGCAGGTAGCCAACGCCCGAGTAGGCGTAGCCCAATGCTCCGGCGCCGGAGACGTAACCACGGTTCACATCCTCCGGAGGGGCTAGCCCCCCAGGCTGACAGCTATCAGCACTCAGATTTCAGCTTTTGGGGACACCGGATTGACCTTCGACAGATCGGCGAAAGAATGTTCGAACTAGGGGTCTCGCCTAAATATTGTCATTCTGAGGAGCTCCGAAGGCCGATAAAGAATCTGCCAAAGTATCACCCGGTGGACCCTTCGCTACACCCAGGGTGACATCTGCGAAGCGTGGCACAAGCCAACAACCAGACCAACCTCAAAAGGGAGATGAAAAGCCAACAGCCACAGCAGCCATACCCAAAAAAGCTGACCGCTGGCCGCTGATAGCTGACCGCTCATAATGCACTCCTACCTAGTCCTAGCCGCCATGAAAGGCCGTTTCGTTTCCGAACTGGGAAACACCTACGACAACTTCCAATTCATGGGCTACTCGAACGGCGACGGCCCCATGTCGGCGGTGGCCGCCTTCTTCGACCAGCCGCCCTACCCCATCCAATGGGGAGACGTGGAATACCTCTGGGCCGAACGCCTAGCCGACGACCCCGGGAACGGCCATCTTGGGGATTATGAACGCATCTACGTGGAGACGCTGCGGGCAAGGTGGGAGGCTGGCGGGGAGGCAAACCAGAGCGATACCTGATAGCCTGATGGTCGGCCTACGCTTTGGCTAATCCTTCCAATCAACCGAGCATCACATCGACCGCTTCTTTCCAGACATCTTCCCGACTCCGGCTACTCGACTTCAACACTCCGAAAAATCGATTCCCGACAGCGCTTTCACATCGCCCGGATAGACCTTGACCAAGTCTTGGACCTGGATGATATTTTAGACGTTCACTTGTTATGTCGAGTCCTTCGCATATCTGTTAGATTGGCCCTTACAAGTTATCAGATTATCGCCTACCCAAGCCGAAGCGGAATAAAGGAATAGCGAGATGCCCTACGCGGATATTCCCGGCGCACGCCTGTGGTACAAAGAGACCGGCCGGCACGGCACCCCGGTGGTGTTCCTCCACGCCGCATCGGGCACCAACGATAGCTGGGGGTTACAGGAACCGGCGTTCAACGAAGCGGGATACCGTTGCATCGCCTACGACCGGAAGAACTGGGGCCGCTCAGAGTCGGTCACACCTGCCGGTTCGGCCGGCGACGACCTGGAAGCCCTGGCCCAGCACCTGGGGCTCAACCGGTTCCACCTGGTCTGCACCGCCCTGGGCGGGATCATCGGGTTGGACTACGCGGTCGAATACCCCGACCGGGTGATCAGCCTGACCGTCTCCAGCAGCTTTACCGGAGTCACGGACCAGTCATACCTGGACGTCCAAACCCGGCTGCGGCCACCAGAGATCTCCAACCTGCCCATCGAGCTGCGAGAGGTGGGGCCGTCCTACCGGGCCGTCAACCCGGAGGGCGTGGCCGAGTGGCTGCGCATCGAGGAATCCAGCCGCCACGAGATCACTCCCGAGGAAGGCCAGTCGCCCCGTAGCCCCATGACCTACGCACGCCTGGCCGCGATGCAGATCCCGGTGCTCATGCTGACCGGCGGCGCCGACCTACTCTCGCCCCCAGCCATGATGAAACTGGTGGCCGACCACATCCCCAACTGCCGATTCGAAGTAGTCCCCGAAGCCGGCCACGCCGCCTTCCACGAGGAGCCGGAAGTCTGGAACAAGTTGGTACTGGAGTTCATAGGGCAGCACGGCGATTAGGCGTCCATCCGATGATTGCCAAAGTCGGTATAGCAATCTTAGCCTTGGCGACAGTTGTCCTGTTCGCCATAGCCGCGGTCCACAACAACGACCTGTTCTGGGGGGATCGAACGATACTCTCCTACCTGAGGATCGACGATACTGCCTGGCAACGGTTTTTCGCCTGGTTCGATATAAGGGGTGTTGCCGGAGTGAGTCCCATCTTAGCAATTTCGATCGTTTTTTTGGTTTTTCGAAAAAGGCCGGAGGCGCTGATCTATCTAGCGATGCTGCCGATAATGGGCTTCACGATCGTGCTGCCCAAGGCTTTCGTGAATCGGCCACGGCCGGAAGGCGCCCTGGAGGGTTTTACAGACAGCTTCCCAAGTGGCACCGCTACAGCATCCGTACTACTGCTGGGATTCTCAATCTATCTGATCGGCGAATCCGTCGTCCCTCGTAAGCTGCGCATCGGCCTCCAACTGGCCCTTGGTATGGCTATCGTATTGCTAGGGCTGTTCAGGATGTTGGCGGGCGAACACTGGCCCAGCGACCTGGTCGGCGGGTACATGGCCGGAGCCCTGGCGCTCGTAGCTACCATTTGGGCGTACCGCAAGCTGAAGCAACACTAGTTCAGAATTGTATCCCGCAACCGCTGTCATCGGAATGACCGGGGAAAACCCCTGTTCCTGCATGAGGGAGAGGGTTGGGGTTAGGCCCGCGGCTGCCGCTAGAACCCACGACCCTAGCTAGATGGGCGGGTTAGAAACCCGCCCTTACGGGGCGGCGTCTTGGCCCATCAGCCTAATTGTTCTTTGCGAAATCCCTTAGGGTACCGAAGTCGGCCTTGAAACCCTCTTGTAGAGCCCGGCGGTCGGTGCCGTGGAGGATGAAGCGGGCGCCTTGGGAGATCCAGTAAGTGGACAAGTCCGGCGTCTGCTGGTGGACCAGAGTGGCGATGCCGTGGGCCTCGGCCATGTCGATAACTTTCTTGACAGTGGCTTGGTAGACCTTCTGGTCATACTGGTCAGGGATTCCCAGGGAGATGCTCATGTCGTTGGGTCCGACGAAGATGCCGTCGATGCCCGGGACCTTTAACATCTCTTCCAGGTTGTCTACGGCTTCCCGGCTCTCGATTCCGATGATGCAGATGCTGTTCTTGTTGCGGTCCTCTAGGTAGGCCCTGGTCGCGTCGCTAATGTGCTCTCCAGTCGCCACTACCCGGTCGACTGCCTCGCCTTTCAGAGGGCGCCACTTGGCTGCGCCCACCACTTCCCTAACTTGCTCAACGGTCTCGCAGTAGGGAGCCAGCACGCCCTGGGCGCCGGCGTCCATCGCCATGGTCACATAGTGGGAGTCAGGGATTGGGATGCGAACGATGGGGACCACGCCGCTGGTGTTCATCATGATCAGGAAGTCGCCCAGCTCACCCCGGCTGCGGTAATTGTGCTCGGTGTCGATAACAACGTAGTCCAGCCCCACACCGTCCAGGATGGGAATCCACTTGGGGTTCCGGGCGATGGAGATCATGGTGCCGAAAACCCGGCCACCCGACTTTAAAGTCGCTTTTAATTCTGATCCGTTCATTGTCTATCTCCTCAATTACGTAGGGGCATCCGCGACTATGTCAGGATGCCCCTACGTTGGTTACCGATCCTATCGGTTTACTGGTTGGGGTTCATCAAGTTCTGGCAGAGCAGAGCGGTGGCCATGAGGTCCGGCACCACCACGTACTCTTTCACCGTGTGCATCGCATTGGTAGCCATGCCGACCACGATGCAATCGATGCCGTTCAGGCGCATCTGGTTGGCATCCGTGCCCCCGCCCGATGGCTTGATGTCCGGCACCATCTTCATGTCTTTGAGCATATCGGTCACCATCCGCACCACCGGTTCATTGGGGTCCAGGGTGTACATCTGGAATAGCATCTCCAGTTCCTGCTTAATGGTGGCTTCCTGGTATTTGGCCCTGGCCTTGTCCAGCGCCTCGGTCAACTGCAACTCCAGCAAGGCCACAGTCTCGGTGTTCCGGCTACGGTATTCTCCGGCAAAGGTCACCTCCGCCGGAACGGCGTTGCGCACAGTGCCGCCAGAGACCAGGCCGACATTGAAGGTGGATTCCTCGTCCAGCCTCCCATTTGGAAGGTCGCCGATTATCTCCGAGGCGATTCGAATGGCGGAGATGCCGTTCTCCGGTTCCACGCCGGCGTGGGCGCCCCTGCCGGTCACGGTAATGTCGAATGCCATGTAAGTGGGGCTGGAGCCGGTGATGGTGTTGACCGGGCCGTTGCCGTCGAAGACCACTGCCTCTTTGCAATGGATCATGGAGTAGTCCAGGTTGGCTGCGCCGATCAGTCCGATCTCCTCACCCCGGGTGAAGACCACCTGCGCCGGACGTCGGGGCGAGTCGTCCTCTTTCGCGGACACTAGCGCCTCCAATATGGCGGCCACTCCGGCCTTGCAGTCGCCGCCCAAGATCGTCGTGCCGTCGGAGCGAATGATGTCGCCATCGACCTGAGGTTTGATGCTGCGTCCTGGCTCCACGGTGTCCATGTGGGCCGAGAGCATCAGTGGGTCGTCGCCATCTTCGGAGGCAATAAGGTTGCCGTGCGCGTCTCTGGCAACGCTAAAACCCAAAGATTCCAGGCGCTCGGTCAGGTGTCTGGCTACATCCTCTTCCTCGTCCGACGGACTGTCGATCTTCACAAGCTCACAGAATGCGTTGACCAAGCGTTCCTGGTTAATCATCGGCTCCCTCTGTCCTCCGGTCGATATCCGGGTCTAAATCACGGCCCGTTTTAGGCTCCAGGTATTATACATTATGTCCGGCCAGAACAGACTTGTAAGACTGCCGATACGACGGGAGTGTCACCCGACGGCCATAGTCAGGACCGCCATCGCTGCCAAGTATGGCGCCTTGCTAGGAAGCCCCCGGGGCGACCGCATCCGAAAAGAATTCGGCGGTGAATAACCCAAAACGTGCGTCAAGGCAATAGCGTGATCAGCGGCAATCCGCCAGCTTATGGACCCAGACCCCAGCAGCCTCCCTCCGCCGAAGGGCTCTTTCAACAGGAAGACGCCCATCACGCCGATGACGATGCCGACCACCCGGCCCGATGCCACGTAGCTCACCCTGGACAAGGAAAAAGCGGTCAACCCCAGCCCGTAGGCGGCAAATGTCAGTACCCCGGCCACCGTGATTGGCAGAGCGTTTTCCCGCCACTTGGTCTTCACTGCGGCGATGCCTTTCCGGGTCAGGATGTAAGGTGCCATGGTCAGGGCCGACCCAGTGGTCAAAAAATACATGTAGAGTAACGGCTATACATGACCGACTCCCTCTTTATCAGCGATGACATAGGTGGCAATCGTCAGCCCGGTGAGTACTGCGTAACGCATTCCGGCTGAACTGAGGAACAGTAGGGGTCTTCGCAGCACTTGATGAAAATTGCCCCACCATGAGATTGTGTATATCCTCCCAACTATGTCGGCGATTCCGCCGATGGCCAGAGGTTTGATGGTCTCGCTCAAAAAGACCACCGCCAGGACCGGGACAATCATTGGCCCCATGCCCCGGGCCACCGGATAGACCAGTGATAGGTCTCCCTCGGCATAGCTTAGGACCAGCAAGTTGACGTACGAAACATGAAGAGCGATGGTTACCAGCATGAACCACAGACCGATAAGGTCAACCGAGTTGTACTGGATCAGAGCCGGGCATTAATACCGAGACATTCCACGGAGTTATTTGTGGCCGATAGTCATAAACAACAATTGGCGGCCCTCACTGAAGAGATCGTGGCCTGCCGTATGTGCACCCGCCTGGTGGACTGGCGCGAGAAGATCGGTAGGGAGAAACGCGCGTCATACAAGGACTGGGACTACTGGGCCAAGCCCGTGCCCAGTTTCGGCGACCCGGATGCATCGCTGGTTCTGCTAGGCCTGGCCCCCGCGGCTCACGGTGGCAACAGGACCGGCCGGGTCTTCACGGGCGATTCCTCTGCCACGTTTTTGACCGAGGCGATGCACAAAGCCGGTATGGCCAACCAACCCAACTCTGACCATCGTGACGACGGACTGGAGTTCACAGGGACCTACATCGCCGCGGCGGTGCGGTGCGTGCCCCCCGGCGACAAGCCCACGCCTGAAGAACAGAAGGCTTGCCTGCCCTACCTGATTCGGGAACTTCGAACACTGCCCAACCTAAAGGTCATTTTGGCATTAGGTCACATCGCTTTCCGGGCCACCCTGCAGACATTGAGCGCGATGGGGTCTGAGAAGGTGCGGGGGAAATTCCTGCATGGAGAGGTCTACCGGTTTGGGCCGTCGCTACCCATGATGGTGGCTTCATACCACCCCAGCCCACGGAACACCAATACCGGGGTTCTGACGATGGACGCGCTGGTTAAAGTCCTCAAACAAGCCAAAGAACTGAGCCAGAGCTGACGGGATCCACATGCCTCCCGCTGTCGTCACGGTTTGGTTCGATTACGCCTGTCCTCACTCATACCACGGGTTGAAGCGGCTCGAAGAACTGGCGTCCGAATTAGGTTTGGAGATAGACCGCCAGCCATTTCTACTTCGGCGCAACTCGGTTGAAGATAACCCTGCCCCCAGCAATCAAGAGGATAGGGCCAGCAAGTCCCGGCGGTGGCCCCTCTACCTGCCCGGCCATGGGCTGGGCACCGAACCGGCTTCCAATAGGTCCGTCACCACTTTGGCCGTCCATGCGGCGACGGCCTACGCCAAAGAGCGGGGTCTAGACCGGGAATTCTTTTGGGCCGCTTCCAAGGAATACTGGGAGATGGGCACCGACCTTGGCAACCTTTACACCCTGCGCCGCCTATCGGTTTTCGTGGGACTGGACTGGGGAGAGATGTGGCCTAAGCTGGCTTCCGGCGACTACCGCGACCTGGTGTTGGCCCAACATGAGGCGGCGTCAGAGACCGGTATAGTAAGGACGCCGTCCTTCCGGATAGGCGGAAAACTGCATTCCGGGAGCATGGGTTTTGAGGAGTTGGCGGCGGCAGTACAAGCGACGAGGTAGCCACTCTAGACAAATCGGCGAGCTAGCCTCTCCCTTCTGTCATTCCAAGAAGACACGAAGGCCGACGAGGAATCTCGTTGGGCGCATAAACCAGGTTTAACCAGAGCAACGAGACCTCTGGCTGCACTCGGGGCGACAACTAGGACGACTGGATGGATCGCCTATGGGGGTCGACTAGAAGAAGTTGCTGAGGTTCTTAGCCAGTAGCACGTTCTGGTCGAGGACGATCTTTCTGGACGAAATGCGGAGCTGCCCACCTTCCCGGCGCAGGACATCTTCACGGCTGCCAACGTAAAAGTCCTGGTCCGTCTCACTCCTATTGCGGTACATCACAAAGTTGGAATAGACCCGCAGTTGGTCTGCCGAGCCCGCTGCATCGACCTCTATGTTGGTAATTATGTGGCGGGTGCGGGAGGGAGGGTCTTCGGCCCACGCCATGCCGGTGTCCAGGCGGGCTACTCGCCGTTCCAGTGTGTCTTTCGTCTCTTCCATCAAGGCTAATTCGTCCTCGTCCGAGACCTCTTCTTCCTCGTAGCGGGAGGCATCCAGGATGGATATGGCCTTGCTGTTCACCGGATAACGGTTAGAACGGGTTGGCATCCAGTAGCGCAGGTCGTCGGAGAACAACTCCAGCCATTCAGAGAACCGGCGGCTGTCCAGGAGCCGGGCTTCCTTGTAGAGAAATTGTTCGACCTCGCGCAGCGTTTCATCCTTCATGCTTGCAGTCGCACCGGGCTATACCTGGTCCCAGGTATCGGCTTGCATCAAGCTGGCCCAGCGTCGGTAAAAGTGACGAGGGTTGCTGTCGCTGATCCGGAAATCACTGGACCACCCGCCCAGCCCATCGTCGAAGCTGTCATGTCCCAGTCCCATCTGATAGTTGAGGGCATACCTCCGGGTGACCGCGCCCCGGTTGATACGCGTGCATTCCTCCCAATTGTCCATGTCGTCTTGTTCCAAGACACCCGACGGGCCAAAGGCCCGCAGTCCAGTAACCCGGAGGGCTTCCTTGACCTCGGGCGGCGCCGCTTTGTCGACGAACTGGCAGGAGATCACCTCAATCTTATCCGGACCTTTGGGATGCCAGACCCGGAAGCTGCGGGAACTGCCCCTTAAGAACGACATATGAGGGAATAACGTGCCCACGTTGGGAGTCATCTTTAACAGACGGCGTCCAAGCCTCTCGACCGTTTCAGCCCGGATGGATTCCTCATATTCCTGGATTATCTCAACGGGGGCGGCGGCGTAATCGTCGGCGCCAACGGCAAGGATGCAGTGGCCGTTGCCGGGAGAAATAGTGCCGCCACCCAGAGTCTGTCTGGCGGCCGGGGCTTGGGTGAATCCGGAAGTCAGAGCGGAAAGGTGGTTCCAAGCCACGTGATAGGCATCGCCACCGAAGTTCTCGGCGGGCAGTTTCCAGTTACAGGGTATGATCCATTTGTGGACTCCACCAACGACCTCTACACCCCCTTCCCTGCGGTCGAAGAAACAGTCCAGGTACCAGGCCATCTCACCTAAGTAGTCGGTTAATGATGGGGCATTATTGTCGAACGTAGCAAAGACCAGGCCCTTGTACGTGTCCAGTTGGGCGACGGAAATCAGGCCCCATTTTGTGCGGTCTAGGTCATCGTAATAGGCGTCTTTCAGATTGGGCACGCCCTGCAGATCACCATTGTTTCCGTAGGTCCAACCGTGGTAGGCACAGGTGAAAGCCGATGCGTTACCGTTGTCAGCGCGGCAGAGCCGGTTGCCCCGATGAGCACAGACATTGAGGAAGGCTCCGATCTTGCCGGAGGTGTCGCGGATCACCAGCACCGAGTCCTCGCCCATGTATGTGGTGAGGAAATCGCCGGGGTTGGGTATCTGGCTCTCATGGCACAGAAACAGCCAACAGCGGGCGAAGATGCGCTCCAGCTCTTCTTGGTAGATATCGTCTTCGATGAAGATACGCCGGCTGATTAATCCAGCATCGGCGTCCACCAGACTGTTTACATCCAATACCACGGTGTGCCTCCTTATGGCGGCTTTAGGCCCGCCCGCCAGACCGGGGTTTCCGGGTGTATATCATACGGCCAATAGGGGGTCAAGTTGAGCGCCAAGCTCAATTTCAATGTTGTAAGCGGCGCATCAACGTTCCGTTGGCGGGCAATATCGACGATGATGCATCGGAAGACGCGGTGCACCTGCTCTGGGAGCAGATCGTGCCCGAGGCCTTCGCCGGGATCAACGCCAAAACCTTCGTGGCCGGAGACACGGCCGAGGGGATCGATTTCAGAGACCGGATGTTCAGTTCGGCTTACTACGTTTTCGCCTTCGTTCTGGGGCTGTCTTTCCTGCTTCTGCTGGTGATGTTCCGCTCCATCGTCATTCCGATCAAGGCGCTGGTGCTTAACCTGCTATCGGTGGGCGCAGTCTACGGGGTTCTGGTGATGGTTTTCCAGTGGGGTTGGGGTATCAGTATCCTGGGCTCCAAAGAGACCGGAATAATTGAGACTTGGCTTCCTTTGTTCCTGTTCGGCATCCTCTTCGGTCTCTCCATGGACTACCATATGCTGCTGCTCAACCGGATCAAGGAAGAGTTTGACAGGCATGGCGAAAATGAGCGCGCCGTCGCGACGGGCATACGGTTAACTGCCGGTCAGATAACCAGCGCGGCAGCGGTGATGGTAGGTGTGTTCGCCGCCTTCGCCACCAGCCGGTTATTAGGCCTGCAGCAATTTGGCGTGGGCCTGGCCGTGGCGGTCTTCCT